>JACBFF010000034.1_pt1 | contig 37465 bp, 42 predicted proteins | sample 7449211 | NCBI WGS metagenome assembly JACBFF01 (sample SAMN14896861, study PRJNA631923) | freshwater metagenome | isolation source: cyanobacterial enrichment | place: USA: Conesus Lake, NY | collected 2019-07 | reverse complement strand
AGCTTTTTCCCGTTAACTCTAACCAAGAATGGACAACTTTTTGGGGGAGCCTACACCCGTATGTGCCATAACGCTCCATACCTACTACGCCAACCATTTTGTCGCCATCAATGGCTAATAAAAAATCTTCTAAACACGCCGATATGTCCTTAAATGGTAATTTCTCTGTTGCAAGAAGATCAAGGACGGCATTTCGGTAATCGATTGTAGCTTTTATTATCTCCATATTTCCCCTTTTTGATAGTTATTGTTAATCCTCTAATTGATTTACTTATCAAATCAATGACAGAGAATTACTGCTTCAACTGTTTTTTCAAATCAGCCATAGTTGTCACAGCTTTTAATTGGTACTCTTCTTTCAAATTACAAATCCTACCTAGTCTTTGGCTTGCTGTAATAAAAGAAATAAAGGTGCATAGCTCAGAAATTTCTTTTTCTGTAAAATTTTCACGTAGCATAGCGAAGTGATAATCCATAATGGATTTATGATCAATTGCAAATAATTCTGCAAATGCACAAGCAGACATGATTCTTTTTTGGTTTTCATCAAAAGAAGGTCGCCCTGCTTTTACCATGCAATACTCACATTCATTTTCAAATGCAAGTGTACGACGTACTTGCTCTAGCAAATTATCGTCAAGTCCTGTGCTTGTAAAAAATACATTTTCCAGATTAACCCAGTTTTCTAGAATGGCTTCATTGTGTCCTATGATTTTTTCGAAGGCAGATTGCCCGTAATTAGAAAAGCTTATTCTTGTCATTTGATTTGTTTAATTTTTTTTATAGATATGAATACTTTGGCTCAATGTCGCCTATCATCAGATAAATATTAATTCTACGAATATTCAAGAAAGGAAAATATGATAGGTAAAAGTGGTATGGGATCACACTGTAGTTCAAAGCATAATGATATATGTCCTCCTTTTAATTCTTTGATTACCTGATTAAAATTTCCATAGGATATCATTATATATCTAAGGCCTCCACAATCAATGTTTCCGCGTTGCTTTGCAAGCGTAATTAGAGTTGGATTCACTAGTAATTCCTCATAACGATCACTTTCCATTGCGGATGGTAAATCAATCGTTTGTTTTTGTCGGTGAACTAATTGGCCTTTTATATAAAATGCAGCATATCGGATATCTTTGAATTCACTGAATATTTTATCTATCATTTTCTCGTATTGTTCCATAGAATTTTTTTATGTTATTTAATAATAAAAATATGTGCTTACTTAACCGCGAGTACCTCACCCTGTATAAATATCAAAAGTTAACTTCAATATTGTAGGTTTATCTTATAGTTATGATTTAGCACTTTCTATTTTTGATAGTTCTGGAAGGTGATATAATTCCTAATATTCTTTATCATGTGACAAGAACCTATCTTGTGATTTTTTTTCTGAACCAAATAAAAATCGTCCAACTTTAAAAGGTCTAATAAAAAGATGATAAATACCCATACTTATCAACAAACTTGTAAATACAATAAATATATATTTCCCTAAAATGGTATCAGATGTTTTAATCACATAATAAACAATAACAACTATTACCGTCTGATGGAGAATGTAAAATGGATATGCAGCCCCATTCATATAAGACAGTTCTTTTGTTGCCTTGTTCAGGTATTTTTTTCCATATCCTATAATTGTAAATACCCATAACCAAGCAATTAAAGGATAGAGCGCAAGGTATAGATACGTTAAAGGATGATTCTTCCACTCAGAAAATAATTTATACGGTTCAAACCCATTCCAACGTAAATAATTCAGTAGTATAATCGATAAAAATGCAAGTGTAAATGATGTTATCCGATTTCGTTCGACAGATTGTAGTAAATCTGGTATGCACATGCATGCAAAGCCAATTAAAAGAAAAAATAACCAGTAAATAACCCAGCACCAGTCATTAATAAGAGCATGTGTTTCGGGAAAATGAAGTATAAGTGCAGTGAAACAAATAATAGATGGTACTGTCAGCCAATACATTCTCTTTTTAGCGGCAAACCATTTCAGCCACAGTAAGCTTTCTCTGTTTGAAATACAGTATTTAAATACTGGTGCAAATACAACATCATATACAAAGAGATAAGCAAGAAACCACAAGTGATGCCAGCTAAGGTTACCGGAGGGATAGAATCCGGTAGTGAAAACAGTCGGATAAAATTGAAAAAAATTCCCACCAAATCCTTGTTCAACTCGTTCAATATAAATCTGTATGGGTACTAGCAATAAAATGCCAAAGATCAGCGGAACGAATAATCTTTTGAAACGCATTCTAATAAATTGTCCAATACTTCTTTTCTTTAGCATAAAAAAAGTAACACTCCCCGAAATGAAAAAGAGTAACGGCATTCGAAAGCGGCTAAGGAAGAAATTAAATTCCAGAAATAAACTAGATGTTTCTTTGTTCTTGATATGCCAGTCAAGTTCCGCTGCAAAAGGCATAGCACTATGAAAGAACAGTACACCTAAAATTGCTAAAACTCTCAGCCAGTCTAACCAGACAAGCCGTTGACCTTGTTGTAAATTGTGGTTATCCATAGAAGTAATATTTTATATTATAACGATTAATGTGAGATCCATGTATAATAATTATGATTTTGATCAACTTGAAAATCTAATTTTTGATATAGGCGATTTGCTGCGAAATTTGTTTTTTCCGTCTCTAATAAAAGTCCACATGCATTAGTCTGAATACAAAATTCTTGTGCTGCTTTAATTAGCTTAATTGAACATCCTTTTCGGCGAAGTTCTTTGTCAACAAAAAGATCATTTAACAGCCAAAGTCGCTTCATTTTAGTAGATGAAAAAATAGGATAGAGCTGTAAGAATCCTGAAATGATGGTATTACATTCAGAAAGTATAATGACTGAGTCTCCTTTAGTTAATCTTTCTTCAAGAAATTTTCTTGCTTCTTTTGCATCCGGATGCATCCCGTAGAATATTCTATATGCCTCAAACAGTATGGTGAGTTGATCGATGTCTTTTATAACGGCTGTTCTAACGATGGTATCCATAATATATTTTTTTTAAATAAAGTTCTTTTGCTGATGCAATCTGATCTTCTTCTTTTGTTTCTGGAAAAAAGAAATAGGACGGAGCAACGATCCTAGATACATGAGTTATTGTTACTTCTATCACTGCTTTGATGGGCAACTTGTCACTATAGATCGATGAAAGCAAGGAATAATAGATCTTAAATAAATCGTGTGCTTCTATAATTATTTCTGCCTTTCCTTTTAATTTAAACCCCTTTTGTATAAATATGTCAATAAAACTCACACAGACATTAGGATTGTGGCGAATATTTTTAATAGAATTCGGAGATGCAATATGTGCTATAAGTAACTTTTCTTTATAATAAGAAAATGTTTCTTTAGGCGATACATTAGGGACGCCAGTAGTATCAACGGTTGATAGCCAACAAAGGACTGATCTGTCAATGTATTCCTTAATTTCTTCTGTTATCATGTCTGTGAATGTTTTAAAATTGATGTATATAAGAAATTTTTGCAATAAACCCTTGTTCTTGCTTTAAGAAATTATTTCGGTTTTGTTCGTTAAAAGAATAGATAAAGTACACGAAAGACAATGGTCTGAATTCCCAAGCATATCTGAGATTTATACCTGTCTGTCTATTCTGAAGATTGAATTGAGTCATAGAGCTTACTATCATCCTTGGTGTAATTGCATAACGGAGTTGCTTGAATAACAAATGAATAGATGTAGATGCATTTGAATATCCTACCCGTTTCAGTATAAAACTTTGTATTTGCGTCATCATCGATAATTTTTCTGATGACCTAAAGTGTATGGATAGATCAGCATTTAAAAGAGTTCCATTATAAAAGCCCCCATACATAAATACAGATTGAATACTCCATTTATTAAATGGTGAAGTGTTCAGAATCGTACCAGCCTGATAGTACCGGTACTTTCCTTTTTGAATACTAATCCCCAATATTGATATTGCATTCTCTACATTTTGATAATTTGCAAATCCAAAAACGGCTGCGGCGCTGCCGTTCCTAAATGTGAACCATAACGGCACCCCCGTTAATCTATATTCTTGCAAAACACCTGTTGATGCTTTGATAAAAAAATCACCCATAAGAACAGGTTCATAAAATAAAGCAGTTGATGGCATCCATTTTGGCTGAATGGTCAGGTAAGTCATCGGTCCGAAATAAAGCACATCGTTACGCGAAACAAAGCCGTTTCTGGGGTTATACTGTTCGCTGACATATGCTTGCCTCAATGCGGCAATCATTTTATTAGATTTATAATCATATTGTACAAATTGAGCTAAACCTAATTTTTCGTTACTACCATAGCTGTTAGACAACATTGCCTTAATTGAATGATTTTCTTTTATTCTGATAAAAACATCTGCTGATGTGGTCGAGTTAATATCATTATTCATTATATCTGAACTATGAAGCATTCCTATTCTATTTTGCCGTCCTAAGTTTGTTGAAAATCTGCTGATTAAAAATGACCTGCTTCTATTTTGCTCCCCTTGCCGAATATACATTAACCCATAGTTCGATTTTGAAGAACGGTGCACATATCGGCTACCATATTTTATCGGCACAACCCCGCCGTTACTATCTAATCCAACTCTTCTGCTCAGAAAAGGTATAATCTGCATTGTTTCTCCAATAGGACCATCAGCTTTCATTCCTTCAGAAAAGAGTGATGCATTTTCTTGAAAAAATGCCCTTCTTTCTGGAAGGTAGATGGAAGAACGTGTTAGATTAATAATGTGCCGATCTATATCTGCTTGAGCAAAATCAGTATTTACAGTAATGTCTAAAACATCTTTAGGAGACATAGCCCATTTCATATCTACTCCTGTATTTAATGTAGTTTTATTGAGCTTGCCTGATTCTGTGTGTGATTGGTATAACTGTGATAAACTATAGGGCTGAATTCTGAAATTAGTCTGCGATTTAGGCGGCATTACTTTCATAATACCCGCAAATTGCAAGCGGTACGGTGAAGCAAATCTTGGATAAAGTGCCCATGCTGAGAACTCATTTTTACTACTCATCCGTCGAAAAAAATTAATCTTCCAATTGCCATTATTATTCTTAAAACGAAGGGTTTGCCATGGTATGGCAATCTCCGCCACCCAACCCGAATCATTTCTACTCGTCCTTACTGTCCATAGTCCATCCCATTGTACATCAAAATGAATGTCATCAAAAACCATTAAATCCTTTTGAGCACCTCCCGGGTTTACGAGAAAAGCCATACCAGTACGACCATCATTGAACCCGTCCATTACAACACCAAAAAAATCCATTTGAGATTCATTAAAGTCCCTATGCACATTAGAGTATACAAGAGTGGCTGTATCAGAACAAAACACACCTATAAAAAGAAATTCACTATTATGTATTAGCCTGACCTCTGTTGAAAATGTTGGTTTTTGGTTATGTTCTGGTAGTATTTGTCTGAAATTATTAGCTAAAGCAGCTTGATGCCACACTGCTTCATTGAGCTTTCCATCAACTACAATAATATCTGTTATCACTTTAGGTACTACTAGTTCTCTTGTAGTATCAAATGCTGCTGCACATAGTGAGCTATAAATGCCAAATGATAAGAATACAAATAATAAGAATAAAAAAAACTGTCGCCCCATTTATTTATGAGTAAAGAGGTTAGAAATTACATACATATCAACTTACGCGCATATTGCATTGCTTAGCAAGCATAAGCATCACTTCTACTAAGACAGTACACAGTTATGTTTAGATAGCAATAGAGATTGTTATTTAAGAATTACTTTGATTCCCTTTTAAACAGTTTATTTATGTACGCTATTTGACCAGAATGATAGATATCATGATGTATGATCCCAGTAAATAAGTGTTTGTAAGTATAATTTCTTTCAGTAACTATTTTATCAAGCAGTTCTTCGTTTATTGCTTTTAGTAATTGGATCAGTTTTTCCTGAGTACTATATAAGGTTTGAATGGCATCATTCCATGAATGATTATCTTTCTTTTTGATAATAATCCAGTCATTCTCTTCAAAAAATTTAAGACTAGGTACATTTTTTTCTAACCGGCTTATAGCAAATAATCTCCAGTTTATCATATGATATACTATTTCAATAATACTATGTTGTTCACATGCTCGTACATATACAATCGATTCGTCGATGTCAGTAATTTGAGATATTATACTTGCCCCATGCCACGGGCTGCCAGTGAAAACCTCTTCCAGTTGATCAATAATTTTTTGAATTTCACACCTCATTACATAATTTTTATACTATTTGTCTAGATTCTTTAAAACTTTTATATTACGATGTGCTGATGGTGATATTTTATACAGTGATTTCCACAGCCGCCGTAGCTGTTTGGGATCTTTAAAGCCACATTCACTGGCTATATATTCTATAGTTAGTTCAGGGTTATTCATAAGAGATTCAGCATATGCTAGACGGCATTTTGTTCGGTACTCATTGATACTTATTCCTGTGAGCTTTTTAAATAAACGAGTGAGGTTTCGTTCTGATATATTAAACATGTTAGCTAATTCTTCAATTGAAGTTTTAGCAGACGGGTTTTGTAAAAGATAATCCTGCACTTGATGAACGGCAGGGTGTATGTGGTTGCGGAAATCGAGATAGATACTTTCTTGTCTATTACTGCCAGATCTTCTTATAAATACAACCATTTCTCTAGCAACCTTAGATGTAATTATTGGCCCATAATGCTCTTCCACAATAAACAAAGCCATATCAATACCAGATGTCATGCCTGCACTGGTATAAAGATTTCCATCTTTTACAAATAACTGATCGTTAACCAATTTAATATCACTATTAGTTCTCTTGAGATGTTCAACACATTTCCAATGTGTGGTACAGGATTTGTTTTTAAGTAGTTTCGACGCCGCTAAAACATAAGTTCCGCTACATACTGAACATATATTCACCCCTTTTCTGTACTGGCACTGAAGCCAATTAAAAAAATCATCGTATCCGCTTCTCAGCTGTCCTTGAGAAATTGACATAAAGTCAGTTCCAGCAACAAATAAATAGTCTTTTTCGGATAAGGTTTCTTCTTTAAAATGTTGAATGCCGCTGAAAGTAATATCCTGCTGAGATGCAATACTTTCTTGGATACTGCAATAGCTAATATGAAAATCGGCTCCAAACTGATTTGCTTCATAAAAGACCTGTACCGGACCGGCTAAGTCAATCAAATGAACCTTAGGTAAAACTGCAAAAGTTATCTTAATAGGGTTTTTCATTCAAAAAATTTATATAAAAGTAGTGTGTTTCACAGTTCTACTTTAGGACAATAAAGGGGCATTATTGGACAAATACTAAAAAAAAATTGAAATTATTGCTATCCTTTCTGTAGTTTATATTGTCTGATTTCTGAATATAAATATTACGTATATGGAACCAAATGATCTTCGAGAACTTCAAGAGCCTATGACTGCATTGAAACAGAAATTCATTTTTCTGACTGAGGAATATCGACCTGCACTTTGGCAATATTGTCACCGTCTTACCGGTAGTGCATTTGATGCTGAAGACCTGGTGCAGGATACGTTGCTTAGAGCTTTTGCAAAGTTAGGATATCTTGGACAGGCATTAAATCCCAAAGCATATCTCTTTCGTATGGCAAGTAATCTTTGGATTAACCAGAATAAAAAAAGAATGCCGATTCAAATTGAAACTCAAATGGATTTTGCCGACGAACCAAACGAGCAACAGGAAGATATAACTGATTTAATGGAATGGCTAATCAACATATTACCTCCGAAACAACGAGTCGTTTTTTTATTATCATCATCATTTGATTTCACCAATAAAGAAATTGCAGAAATGATAGGAACTTCAGAAGGTACTATTAAAAGTTACCTTCATCGAGCAAGAAGAACTTTAGCCGCAGACTTAAAGAAAAAGGAAAAAACTGGCAAGACTACGCACATTGCTAAAGAACCCGTTACAAACGATCTTGTAAAAAGATACATAAATGCTTTCAATGATTTAAATGCTACCGAAATACTGTCGCTTCTTGACGATCAAGCTACAACTACAATTACTGGTGATTGGATTGAATTAGGAAAAGAACAAAGTGAAAAATTCTCACTTTACTACTGGCAATTAGATCCGGTAGAGAAGTGGTTAGAGTTTGGTTATGTTGATGGTATTCCCGCCCTATTTGGAATGCGCAAAAATGCTGATGGTAAAGTTTGTCTACGGGAAGTCATAAGACTTCGCCATGATGAAGAAAAAATTTATGAAGTTCAATGGCACTTTTTTACTATTGATTTAATTAGGTATGTGGCAAAAAAATTAGGTATTCCGGCAATGGTGGAAGGTTACCAGTATAATGAAAAATCTGTAATAAATGTTACATAAATTTTTGAGATAAATACGATCAATTACCAGAAACCTAGTTAAGGTAAAATTGAATATTCTAGGCATAATCTAAATGTTATATCATATCCAAAATTTAAATATAATTTTATGAATGAAAATAATTTACTACAGGGTATCGACACTATTATCGTTCGCGTGACTAACATCGAAAAATCTTCCAGCTGGTATCAGGAAAAACTGGGACTTACACCAGTATGGGAAGACAATAACTTAAATTTAGTTGTGTTAGATACAAAAAGTCCAACAAGTCTTACTTTATGGGAAACAGACCAACCAATCACAGTTAATAAAAAAACAACTACTTATCCGATTTTTAAGACAATTAATGCAGCTGATGCAAGAGACCAGCTTTTAAAAAACGATGTGAAGGTAGGTGAGCTTTCTTGCGATGAGAGTATCTGTTCTTTTCTTTTTTTTGATTTGGATGGAAATATACTTGAAGCCTGTCAGGTAATCCAATAATCATTAATACAGTATTGCTTCTGAACATAAATTTGATTTCCAGAAATGACGAAGGGTGCAACACATTCTGATTTCGGCCAATACTCCTCCCAAAACTGTTATGCCGGCAACAATGATCAATGTAATGCTAAGTCCGAATATATCTGCTAATACACCTGCCAACAAAGCGCCAAAGACATAACCACTGTCTCTCCAGAAACGAAAAATACTCAACCCCTTAGCCCTTTGTGTAGGATGCAGGTTTTCCGCGATCACCGTTAAAAAATTCGGATATACCAATGCTGTTCCAATACCCAATACAGCAGAAGCCGCAACAGTTAAACTAAATGAACTGAAAAATACGAACATGAGTATGGCTGCACCTTGTAAGAACATTCCGGCACTAATGATCTGTTTTTTACAAAAGCGATCTCCCATTGTTCCCGTGACTAACTGTGAAAGTCCCCAAACAGCCGGATAGATACCGGCTACCCAAGCAATTTGTACAGTGGTGAAATCTCGCTGTATCAACAACAATGGAAGAAGTCCCCATACCATCGCATCATTCATGTTATTGATCAAACCATTGATACTAACAGATCCCATGTTATGGTGTTTCCAGCTTATTTGTTGCCAAAGCTTGGTATATATCTCTATATTACTTTGAGCAGTTTCGTGTGCTACAAAATGAGCGGTGTCTTTTACCAAAAAAAAGGAAATAAGCAAGCCTGCAATAACAAAGAATACACCGGGTAAAAAGGGATAATATTCATAACCCCATGTAGCAGCAATATTACCTGCTAACAAAGCAGCAAGTCCAACAGATAAATAACCCGCGAATTCATTAATGCCCATGGCCAGTCCTCTGTTCTTTGACCCAACCAAATCTATTTTCATGATCACAGTAGAAGACCAAGCCAATCCTTGATTGATACCCAATAAAACATTCGCTACAATGATCCATTCCCAGGATCTTGCATACATGAGTAAGAATGGTACAGGCAAAGCTGCCACCCAACCCAGTATCAATATTTTTTTTCGGGTGAATTTGCTTGATAAAAAAGCGACTGCCAGATTCGCCAATGCTTTTGTAAAACCAAATGCAAGTATGAAAGAAAGAATAACAGCGTATGCGGTGAGATCGAATACCTGTTCACCTAATCCGGATAATACTGAACGCTCTAATCCAATCATCGCTCCTACAAATGCATTCACTAAAACCAGCAGGTAAAATTGAAAAGCATTTTTTTGAAGCCCTTGCATATTTATGATGTATTAGTGAGGTAATCGATCTCTAAAGTAACCATATACCCAAGTTCCGGCAATAGCACTTAACAAAACAACAATCATCACAGTGATCCCCATACCTATCTGAGCAAAAATAGGTCCCGGACAAGCGCCTGTCAAAGCCCAGCCTAAGCCAAAAATGAGTCCGCCAATGATCTGCCCTTTATTGAATTTTTTAGGTGTAAAGTGTATCTCTTCTCCATGAATAGTTTTCACTTTGAATTTTTTGATGAGCGCAATGGAAATAGCACCTACCACTACTGCAGTACCTATTACACCATACATATGAAAGCTTTGAAAGCGAAACATTTCTTGCATTCTGAACCATGAAATGATTTCAGCTTTTACAAATACAATTCCAAATAGTATACCCACTGCGAGGTATTTAAAATTGTACCACCAAGGGTGCTGTTGTGTAGATTCATTGATACAAACCGTATCCAATGAGCGAACTTCAAAATCGGTTAGTATTTCTTGTGTATTTTTTTCGGTAGACATGTCTTTTCAATTTATAATTTCATAATCAAAGGGAGGATCAGATTGGCCATGAGAAATCCACCGGCCATAAAACAACAAGTAGCTACCAATGATGGCCATTGGAGATTACTTAATCCCATAATGGCATGACCACTGGTACATCCACCCGCATAACGTGAACCGAAACCTACCAGAAAACCACCACCTACCATCATGATCAATCCCCTGGCAGTGAATAAACTATCCCAGGATACCAATTGCTGGGGCACCATGCTACTATAATCATTGATGCCATACGTATTCAATTCATTGACTAGGTCAGGGTTTACTACAATCGGGTTCGGATCGGGTAAACCCAGTGCTGCAATGAGTGCTCCAATCAATATGCCCCCTACAAAAAATAAATTCCAGCTTTCTTTTTTCCAATCATACTTGAAGAAATTGATATTGGAAGGAAAACAAGCGGCACAAGCATGTCGCAAATTGGCAGAAATGCCAAAATGTTTATTGCCTAAAATCAATAATGCAGGTACAATCAATCCGATTAAAGCACCGGCTACGTACCAAGGCCAAGGTTGTTGTAAAAATTCTTTCATTGGTTAACTTGATTGAGTTGCAAAAATGAATGGTTTCTGTTTTTTGAAACGTGATGCATGTCACGCTTACTCAGTTTTTCTCTCTGGCAAAAAGAATCGGTAAAAATGGACCGTATTTATGCTGTTGTTCACTGAAACTATCAGCATATGGACCAAAAGGATGATCAATGGGCTTTTTACTGATATCTGGCCAATCGTGTGATTCTTTCATGATAGGTCTGGGTTGACTATTTACATACGCTGCAATATCCCATGCTTCTTCATCCGTCAATTTATTATGAGCCGATACTTCATTAAAAGGCATATTGGATTGAATGAATCCTGCAAAGTTGCTAAGTCTATATAAACCTGCTCCGGTATTATAACTGTTCTTGCCCCATAAAGGAGGGTAAATATATCCTGCATTCTCCGGGATCGTTTGTCCTTCGCCATTGGCGCCATGACAACGTTCACAATGAATGGCGTATACTTTTTTCCCTTTGTCGGGATCAGCCGCTCGTTGGAGATAATCCGGTTTTTTGATACCGAATCCTTTTGGGTGTGTGTTTTTCGCAACATCTTTACCTAACCATAGAATATAGGCATGAATGGCTTGGTATTCTCTACTGGTACTATCCGGTGCGCGGCCGTTCAAGCTTCTTTCAAAACAGTCACTCACACGTTTGTAAATACTTTCTACTGCCCCACTTCTGTCTCTGAATAAAGGATAGTTAGCAGCTACAGCACTAAAGTTAAAGCCATTGGGTTTGGTTCCTGCATCTAAGTGACAATTCTGGCAATTCATGCCATTGCTGATCTGCTTTACTGATCCATTGGGGCCAAGATAATTAGCAGTATGCGTAATCAATTCTTTACCATAACTAATCAACTCCCGTTCTTGTTTGTTTTGAATTGGATCAAGGTATAAGCTTGGTGCACGCCAGTTACTATCCTTCACCGCAATCAATGATTTTTCAGGATGGTTTGTAGATATCTTAAATGCGATTACCAACACTACTACGAATGCAAGCAGATATACAGGCCAGTCTGATTGAATCTTACTCCACATAACACATCGATTAAAAATGATAGTTTAAAATTAAGTTGAATAAAGATGTGTTTACTTTATGTATCACATATTTGTTGTTCCCGAAACTATTTCCTTCTTGTCCTTTATATACATACAAGAGTTCTGCATTCATACCTTCTAAGATTCCCCTGAATTGGTATTGAATATCTATATTAAGTTGTGTGTATGAAGGCATTCCGTATTTGTTCAATCGCGTATTGGTTACATCCGGTAAGCTGTAGTATCCGAATCCAACCCATGTCTGAAGATGTTGTTTCGGAAATGATTGCTTGAATTTGATCATTCCGGCATGTACATCACCAAAGCCTTCATTTCTTTCTCTGGGTAGGAATGTAAAAAACGGATCTCTTCCCCATTCCCTCGGCATCATGTAACGACCGGATGATGTAATACGATTATAGCTCAATGAAATGTCTGTATTTTTATTTTTCCATCCGGTTGTAGCGCCGAAACTAAATGCTCTACTGCCTTTTTGTATATAGGTTTTATTTGGATCAACATTTCCTCCATCATTCAATGCATGTTGTACAATGCCTTGTACCCCTGAATAGAAGGAACTGCTTCCCCATTTTTTATCTACCTGTACCAAAACAGTATTGAATACATTTTCTGTCCATTGTTCCCATATCTGCAACTTTAAACCTTGCTGAAATGAATGTGTGAAACCAAGAACCCCAATGGCATTACTATAGATATGTTCTCTGTAATCAGAAGGTTGTCCGTTTTCCTGAACTCCTTGTGGATATACTCCAATTGAAGCCCCAATATTGAACCAGCGAACAGTGCTTCTCGGACTGATACCCCATAAAACACCCCCTTCCCATTTTGTTTTCTTTGATACTGCATTCAACCAAATACCATCTACTCCTGTAGGTCTCATTCTTCCATCCTGTAAATTGATGAATGGAGTATTGATGAGTTGTTTACCTAAAGTGAGTGTGGTGTTTTTAAAATGATATTTTAAGTAGAGTTCTTCTAGTCTGTCAATATCGTTTTTATTGGATGCGTTTTCTATATCAAATAACCCGATCTCATATCTGTTCACCTGTTTTGTGAGTGCGTCAGGCTGATGTAAATCAGAAGATCCAATGTTAAAAATGAAAAATCCGCCAACGCCGGCCTGAAAGCCATGAAATTTCCCCGTTTCATATTTTAATCCTCCACCCACAGCATGGGCATAATAATCAGTAAGCCCTTTTTTATTATCAGTAGCCATGAAAAAATAACGAAAATGAGCTTCTGTTTTTCCATGTACAAAAGCAGCTCTTAAGCTGTTGCTATCAATAAGACTGCTTTCATTCTCCTGCATTGCGGAAGCAGAGAGGTTTTGAAAAAATAGTATAAGTACTATGGCAGCAATACGTACTGTCATATATAAAGGGATTTATAATAGAAGTGATTATCGACCGCTGGAACAAGCAATAAAAGAAACAGCTTTTCTGAGAAAGGAATTTTTGCCAGATAAAGGATACCCTATTTTTTCTAAGGTCTTAATGATGAGATCTCTATCAATACCGATACCCATTACACAAACCTTTTTATCTGTCAATGAAATATCAACACCTTGAACGCCGGGTATTTTGATGAGTGTTGATTCAATCGTATTGGCACAACCTTTACATCGCATATTCTCTACAAAAAATATTTCTGTGCTGGTCATGATACATGCATTTGTAAGATCTGTTGTAATTGTGAAACGTTTTTTACGCCCGGCTCTCGCCATAGAAGATCGCCTTTTTTGAACACCATCAATGTTGGAATACTGCTCACTTGAAAATGAGCTGCAACATCATTGTGTTCATCCACATTTACTTTAAAAATTTTTATCTGGTCTCCCATTCGGTCTTTTAACTCCTTTAAAACAGGCGGCATCATTCTACAAGGTCCACACCAGTCTGCATAAAAGTCAACCAGAACAGGTGTTTCACTATCTATGATCTTTTGAAATGCATTATTCAACATAGCTCTTTTCTTTTGGGTTCTTCTTGAATAAACTGAATACCAATGCACCTATGATGGCAAAATAAATGGTGCTATTGAAGGGTTTTGAAGTGATGGCGCAAGTGCCACTCAAACATCCAATGTATTTCCAATACACATAACCTGCTATAGCTCCTGACAAAGCCCCTAATATGATCAAACTGTTTTGTTTATACCACTTCTTCATATGCTGTATTCTTTTCCTGAGATTTTTTAGAAGAACTAAAAGAGGTAGAGCAACCGGCAGGTCCACAACAACCAATGTTAAAAACAGCACTAGCTAGTAATATTATACCGAGTACAGCAGTGGTTGAATCTTTCATATACCACGACTGTACTATAATAGCAAGTGCTAAGATTAAGCGTATGATACGCATGATATGCCAGTTGCTTGTTAGTGTTTTCATTGTTATTTGTTTTGATAGAATAACATGTCGTTCAATCCACCCCCATTGTATACTTCCTGTAATCCCTGCTGGTGTAAAAAATTCATACCAATACCACTCCTGTTACCACTTCTACAGTATAAAAGAATAGGTCGATTATCTGTTCTTAATTTATTGAGGTGCTTGGGTAGCTCATCTAAGGGAATATTGATAGCTCCTGGATAGTGTGAAACCCCATATTCACTTGCCGTTCTTACATCAATGATAACGGTGTTCTTATCATTGATGATTTCTTGTATTGTTTTCATAATTATAATAAGGTTGTTGGACATACATAATCACTCACACGAAATTTCCCTGATTCTTTAATGGCTTTGAAACCACCTTTTACATCAATCAGATTATCAAATCCTCTTGCGCGTAAAATGGAATTGAAGATCATTGAACGATAGCCGCCTGCACAGTGTACATAATAGGTTTTATTTTTGTCAATCAAACTCATGCTTTCATTGATAAAATCTAATGGTGCATTTTCGGCGTCTAATACATGTTCACTGAGGTATTCACTATTTTTACGAACATCTAATATGTTTACAGCCTCTTTTGCTGCAACGCTAGCCAGTTCATCTGCTGAGATTGAACGAATTTGATCTGTTTCTTTGCCTGATGCTTTCCATGCTTCAAAACCACCCTTCAGGTATCCGATGGTAAAATCATACCCCACTCTTGCTAATCGTGTAATGACTTCCTGCTCTCTTCCTTCATCAGTGATTAATAAAATCTCTTGCTTTATATCTGGTACCATAGCACCTACCCATGGAGCAAAGTTTCCATCGATACCGATGTTGATGGCATTGGGCACAAAACCTACTGCAAATGTTTGTGGGTCACGTGTATCAAGTATCAATGCACCTGTTTCGTTTGCAGCTGCTTCAAAAGCTTCGGGACTCAACGCATGCTGACCTCTTTCCAATACCGTATCAATGCTGTCATAACCATGGATATTCATCATTACATTCAAGGGGAAATAGGCGGGAGGTGCTACCAATCCGGTAATGACTTCTTTGATGAATTCATCTTTGGTCATATCAGCACGTAATGCATAATTGCTTTGTTTTTGATGACCCAATGTGTCAGTAGTTTCCTTACTCATGTTTTTACCGCATGCACTACCCGCACCATGTGCCGGATATACTATGATATCATCAGACAAGGGCATGATCTTGTTGCGCAATGAATCAAACAAATAACCCGCTAACATTTCCTGTGTGAGCTCTGCTTTTACTTTTTGAGCCAGATCGGGACGACCTACATCTCCAATGAATAATGTATCACCACTGAATAATCCTACTTCTTTTCCTGTCTCGTCTTTCAGTAAGTAACAGGTGCTTTCCATAGTATGACCAGGTGTATGTAATACTTTGATGGTGGCATTACCTACTTTTAATTCTTCACCATCTTTAGCGGAGTAAAAATCAAAATCAGGTTGTGCATTTGGTCCATAAACAATCTTGGCGCCTGTTTTTTTAGCGAGGTCGATATGACCTGAAACAAAATCAGCATGGAAATGTGTTTCTAAAACATATTTGATCTTCGCACCATTGCGCTCTGCTTTTTGAATATAAGGAGCTACTTCTCTTAATGGGTCAATAACAACTGCCTCGCCATTGCTTTCAATGTAATAAGCACCTTGTGCTAAACATCCGGTGTAAATTTGTTCTACTATCATGGTATTCTTTTTTTTGATTTGATACAGCAAATGTCAAAACTGCTCTGTTCTTTTTTCGTGACCGTTATCACGTTGCGGCGGCTTTAACATTTTTCTTGAAAGCCTTGCTATTATTATGTAAAATTGCAAATGAATAATGGAGAAAAACGTGACATTCGTCACATTTCGAACTGTTCTTTGTCATAAAAAGGCGAAAGGCCCGCATTGCTGCAGACCTTTCTTTATTGGGGGGTATAAGAGACTATATTAATGACCACCACTGCCGGGTAGTAAAAGTTCTTTTGCGATGATATAAATACCCATGATTAATACAAACCAACCAAAGCCTTTCTTGAGTTTATTACCATCAATTTTTTTACTGAGTTGATTGCCTATAAATATCCCAACAATAGCTAAACCTGTTACTAAACTAAGTAAAGTCCAGTCCATACTATAATTACTAAGATCTCCCGTAAATCCGATCAATGATTTGGCAGCGATAATTAAAAGCGAAGTACCAACCGCTTGTTTCATAGGCAGCTTACTCAAGAGAACCAATGCAGGAATGATGAGAAATCCACCGCCAGCACCTACTAAGCCTGTTAAAACACCTACTATAGCTCCTTCCAAAAGAATAACAGGATAGTTGAATTTTTGTTCCTCAATCTCCTCAGTATTGTCTTTACTTTTTTCACGGATCATAGACACAGAAGCAAAAACCATCAGTACTGCAAAGAGTAGCATCATCAAAATAGATTTTGTGATGACAAAGTCTCCGATTTGAAATACTTCAGCAGGAATCAAGGGTACTATGAACTTTCTGGTAGCAAAAACAGCAGCAATAGAGGGTATTCCAAAAATAATCGCTGTTTTTATGTTGACTAATCCTTGTCTGTATTTAGGAATTGCTCCCACTAAACTAGAAGCACCCACAATAAAGAGTGAATACGCTGTTGCTAAAACCGGTTCTACGCCAAAAAGATATACCAATACCGGAACAGTGAGAATAGATCCTCCGCCACCAATCAATCCTAGTGAAATACCAATAACGAGTGATGCGATATAACCTGCAATTTCCATTTCTAATAATTTGACCGCAAAACTCAGACTTAGCTTCTGAATCTTTCGTGATTTATATCACGATAATAATTTTTGCAGGTTAATGATTTCGATATGTGATTTATGTTGTTTGATCATTCCTTTTTCAGCCAGCTTTTTCATCAATCTTGAAATGACTTCCCTTGAAGAATTTAATTCCTGTGCTATTTCTGTAAGGCTAACCGATACAATATTCGATTTTAGTGTATTCTGATGTTGTTGTAAATAAAAAACCAAACGTTCATCCATATTACGAAAAGCAATATGATCAATCGTCTGCAACATATCTTCAAAACGATCTCTGTAACTGCTGACTACAAAGTGGTACCAACTTTTATACTCCGCCATCCACTGGTCCATATAGGTGAGAGGAATGGTGATGACTTCTGTTTTGGCAGAAGTCTTTGCCATGATCTGACTGGTCTCTTGTCTAATAGCACAAACCATAGAAAGCGCACATGCTTGTCCGGGTTGTAGGTAATACATAAAGAACTCATTACCCTCTTCATCTTCCCTGAATATTTTGATCAATCCAGATATTACGAGCATGGTAGATCGTATGTTCTGCCCGGTTTTCATCAGAATTTCACCGGGTTCAAATTCACGAACTTCACCGGCATCTGCGATCTGCTCCTGTAACGCTTTTTCAAAAAAAGGGAAATGCTTTCGTATGATTTCAATAGGGATCATTCACACAATTTAGACAATCTGCAAATTTAATCGGATAAAATAGCTGTTTCGTGATATTTGTCACGCCTTATTTTTTTCCCTCAATCAAAAGCCGATAAAACTTCTCTAACTCTTGCTGTTCAACAGACGAAAAAGGTTTTCGTTGTTGTAACAAGGCATCAAAATAAACCACTCTTTTGTGTCCGGGATATCGTTGGAGGATCTCTTTACATTGATCGATCCATTTCTCATAAGGGTCAGTTGCTACCTGTTTATTCAGGTCAACAGGTGTTTTATCACGAGTAGGCATTTTCAGTATAATGGCTTCAACCGCAGCCAGCCAGCCTACAGGCATATCCGGCACTTTGCGTGCCTTGGCTACCAATCCCTCCAACTGTTTTTTGCTTAAGCTACCTCTTTCTTCATACTGATGCATGAGGCTCATCACAAAAAGGGCATCTTTATTATACTGGTAACAGGCTTCCAGTACCTTATCAATTACATCAACCTTCTTTTTGTTGCCGGGTAATGACATTTTTGAAAATATAGAAGCGGGAAGGTAGAAAAACTAAGCTATTCCAGTAGTTTTATCTTCCTTAAAACAGAAATACATGGCCAGGAAAATTATTTTGTATGGATTACTCATCTTTAGCAGCATTGCACTTCAGCACTGTAAAGTCTCTCAAAAAAATCAATCAGTATCCAATCCGGTACAAGCATCATTCAAAGCGGATAGAGAATTCAGGGCAGCATGGATTGCAACCGTAGCCAATATCAACTGGCCCTCTAAACCCGGATTAAGCGTTGCAGAACAACAGCGTGAAGCCATTGAGCAGCTAGACTTTTTAAAAGCACATCATTTTAATGCAGTAGTCTTTCAGGTAAGACCTCAAGCCGATGCCTTGTATAGCAGCGAGTTGGAACCCTGGTCTTATTATCTAACCGGACAACAAGGAAAAGCACCGGATCCTTTTTATGATCCACTTACATTCTGGACAGAAGCTGCGCATGACAGAGGGATGGAATTGCATGTGTGGTTAAATCCTTATCGTGCACATCATAAAGATGGGAAAGAAATCAGTGAACAATCGATCGTAAAAAAGCGACCAGACTTGGTGATGAAATTAAAAGAAGGGTATTGGTGGATGGATCCGGCTCGTAAAGCCACACAAGACCTCACTTCTGCAGTAGTCAAAGACCTGGTAAAACGCTATGATATCGACGGCATTCATTTTGATGATTATTTTTATCCCTATCCTTCATATAATGGAACAGATGATTTTCCGGATGATGAAAGCTGGTCAGCTTATAAAGCGGCAGGCGGACAATTATCACGCGGCGACTGGCGTAGGGATGCTGTGAATACCTTAATTGAAAGACTGTACAAAGAAATCAAAGCAGAGAAAAAACATGTAAAGTTTGGGCTGAGTCCTTTTGGTATTTGGCGCCCCGGTTATCCGGCTTCTATTGAGGGGTTCGATCAATATGATCAGTTGTATGCAGATGCCAAGCTTTGGTTGAACAAAGGATGGATCGATTATTTCGCTCCGCAATTGTACTGGCCTATTAATAGAATGCCACAAAGTTATCCGGTATTATTAGGATGGTGGCAGGGTGAGAATACCATGCAGCGCCACTTATGGCCCGGCATTAGTGTAGGCAGAGATACCAGTGCAAAGAATGTGAACGAAATCATGAGTCAGATCATGATCTCCAGAGGGATGCTTCCGCAAAGCAAAGGAGTGGTTCACTGGAATATTTTCTCTGTATCTAAAAACCCACCCATGGCAAAAGCGTTGATAGAAGGTCCCTATAAAAAGCAGGCACTGGTACCTGAAAGTCCGTGGTTGGGTAATCAAGCTCCTGCCGCACCAACTGTTACTGTTGAAACACAAGCGGATAAAGTTACTGTAAGCTGGACACATCCCGATGAAGCGACTGTTTTCAGGTGGGTGGTTTATTATCAATATGGCAATCAAAAAAGATATCAGATACTCAATAGGAAAGATCGCTCTGTTGTATTGGAGAGATTGGCTACCGGTTCTGGAAATGAAAAGCTAACGGTTTCAAATATCACTGTCTCAGCTGTAGACAGATTAGGAAATGAAAGTACCCATTAACTCTTTTTTAGCTGCTAAACATGTAAATTGATATACAATCGAAGATCATGAAACAATTATGGATGCTTATGGCATGGTTTACTTTTTCTTCAGCGGTGGATGCGCAATACAAGTTCGACGTATATCCTACTTATACGGGGGCTGATTTAGGGCTAACCTATACGCCAACATCTTCTGTATTTCGTATCTGGAGCCCACCTGCATCCGCTATGGAATTGAAATTGTATACAACCGGGACCGGGGGCGTAGCAAAAGAAACCATCCAAATGCAAAAGAGTGAATCCGGTACTTGGGTAGCAGTAGTGAATCGTGATTTGAAAGGCATATTTTATACGGTTCGTGCGAAGATCAATGATCGATGGGGTAATGAAGTAACTGATCCGTATGCAAGAGCCACAGGTATCAATGGACAAAGAGCGCAAGTGATTGATTTGAAAGAAACGAATCCTGTAGGTTGGGAAAAAGATCAAAGCCCCAATTTCTCCGACCAAAATTTACCTACGGATGCCATCATTTATGAATTGCATATTCGTGATGCTACGATTGATGAAGAATCTGGTGCCAAGCACAAAGGAAAATTTCTTGGATTAGCAGAAACCGGAACTAAGAATAAAGCAGGTTTGTCAACCGGACTGGATCATATCAAAGAATTGGGGGTAACACATGTGCATTTGTTACCCTTCTATGATTATAACTCTGTTGATGAAACCAAAACAGGACAATACAACTGGGGCTATGATCCGGTGAATTATAATGTACCGGAAGGATCTTACAGTACCGATGCATCGGATGGAAGAACTCGTATCCGTGAGTTAAAACAAATGATTCAGGCTTTTCATCAGAATGGATTGCGTGTGGTGATGGATGTGGTGTACAATCATACTGCATTAACGGAGACCTCCAATTTCAATCAACTGGTGCCGGGATATTATTACCGACAAAAACCCGATGGTAGTTTTTCAGATGCCACTGCTTGTGGTAACGAAACAGCCAGTGAAAGAGCGATGATGCGAAAGTTTATGTTGGAGAGTGTGGTGTATTGGGTAAAAGAATACCATATTGATGGTTTTCGCTTTGATTTGATGGGTGTACATGATATTCAAACCATGAACCTGATTTCAGATACGTTGCATAAGATCAAACCGGATATCTTACTCTATGGTGAAGGTTGGACTGCGGGTGCTTCGCCTTATCCCGAAGAAAAAAGAGCAGTCAAGAAAAACGCACATTTACTAAAGGGTATTGCAGTATTCAGTGATGATATACGTGATGGTATCAAAGGAAGTGTGTTTGATATAAAAGACAGAGGTTTTGCAACCGGTAAAATAGCCAATACAGAATCAGTGAAATTCGGAATCGTGGCTTCCTTACCGCATCTGCAAATTGATATGAGTAAGGTGAATTATTCTAAAGAACCTTATGCAAGCAGTCCGGCAAATGTGATTACGTATGCGGAATGTCATGATAACAATATTCTGTGGGATAAAATTGCCTTATCTGTTCCTGATGCTTCAGAAGAAGAGAGAAAGAAAATGCATGAGCTGGCACTGACAATTGTTTTAACCTCACAAGGGATACCTTTTTTGCATGCAGGTTCAGAATTTTTGCGGTCAAAGTTTGGAGAAGAAAATTCCTATAATAAAGGAGATAGTGTGAATGCGATACGATGGGGGTTGAAAACAAAAAATAAAGAGCTACATGAAAAAATTGTTTCTTTAATTAGTATGCGTAAGGAACATGGCGCGTTTAGGTTAACTAGTAATCGTCTTGTTAATAATAGTATTAGATTTCTAGACACACAAATAGAAGGTGTTATTATGTATACGTTGGACATGGAGTACTTTAGGTGGGCAAAAAAAGATACTTGGTTAAACTGTTTGATGATTTTTAATGGTACAAATAATCCTCAAACCATTACAATTCCGGGGGAATGGAAATTGGTGTCTATGGGTAAAGCCCAGACAAATACGCGTGTGGTTAAACAAATAGGGTTAAAGCCTAAAGAAGCGATGATACTTGCCCAAGTTCTTGAGTGATGTACGTCGTTATTATTTAGGTGTATCTAAAGAATAGATAACCCTATATTTGCACAAAATCAATAAGGTATGACCATTGAAAGTTTTAAAGAACTAGGCCATGAAAAAAAGCTGTTGGAGCTGAAACATAATGGCGAATTATTAGGTGCTTATGAGCGCAGAAGTGAGAATGGCGACAGCAAAACTCCCGGTGATATTTTTGCATTATATGAGTTCTGGGTGTTCTTGAGTGAAGATGAAAAAATGATCATCCCTACACGTCGTAATCCGCTTCATAAAGAAGAAGAATAGTTCGGCTACCCACACATACAATAGCCACAGAGGTATAAGAGCAAAGATTTGATGTCTCATTCTTATACATCTGTGGCTATATTTATGCAATAAACGCAACCTATGCCATTCCGTTTATCTGCTACAACAGTCAAGGCACAACTTCGATACGACCTGATCGGTAAAGACTCACAAAGAGGCATTACCCTGAGTTATGGCTGGCTGGCCAATCAGTGCGGACATTGCATGTTAGGATATATTCCTACGCATCTTATTTACTTATTACTCTACTATTGTTTTAACCTGGAAAATGCAACCTGGTTATCTGCACTCATCGTTTCTTTGATCTGGACTATTTTTGAATACATCAATGTTCGAAAACCACTGAAGCAACAAAAACAAGCAGGGGCATTATTTGAACCTGATTGGAAAAATATTATTCATGATACCGCAACCGATCTGGGCTTTTTTATTTTTGGTGCGTTATTCGCCGCCATTGCTTTGGGAGGGCATTGGATCTTGTCTATTATTTTATTGCTGCTTTGTTTGATACTTTATCCTGCCTCAAAAAAATGGTACCACACTAAAATGTTTCAACAAGCAGCAGAATATCCTATCCAATTCAGGTTAAGTCAGTGGAAATGGAAAATGGAACAAGAGCACAAGGAAAAAGTCTTGGCATTTTTAGCTGAGAGGAAATCGGGGAAACACTTGTTGATTTCAGGCGAGTACAAATCCGGAAAAACTTCTTTGGCTGTAGCCATGGCCAATGAATTGTCTATACAACATGAGGCTTGTAAATACACAACGGCTATAAAATTATTCAGTGCTTTTGTAGAACCAGACCCCGTGGAGCCGCAAGTGCCAGGTAATATATGGGGTTGGCGTAAAGCCCATTGCTTGGTGGTTGATGATATCAATACAGGCTTGCCCGGTGATGCAGAACTGATCACACCTGAAACTTTTCTCCAACACTTGCGATCAGGCAATTATACAACTGAGAATGTCAATGCCCTGAAACAATCAAATGTTATCTGGGTATTGGGTGATGTTTCTTCGGTAGGTATAATGAAATTAGAGTCAACTTGGAAAACAATGCTTCATCAGTTAGGAATAATTCCTGAACATATCACTCATATACATCTTAGCAGATCCTGATCTATTAAGGAAGGATGTGATTTTCATAAGCAAAGCTGACCAAATGCGTTAAGCTTTTTACATCAAATCGCTTATATAACGGAATGATTCTTTTCTCGATAGCAGATTGAGATACGTTGAAAAAATTAGCAATTTCTTTAAAAGAATATCCTTTCGCCACCATGGCCAATGCTTCTCTCTCTTTATTGGAAATAGCGTATTTGTAAAATAGTGTCTTGTTAAGCTCTTCTTCGAATTCAACTTTATCCGGACCGAATGCCGCATAGCGCATGACTTTTCCGAATGTCAGGTTTCTATTCACTTGAAAACGACCGATAATCGATTTTACTTTTCCATTTTCATGTTCAAATACACCTACTCTGGCAACAATCGGAACTTCAGAACCGTTCTTGTGAAGTTTTTTTGACTCGATCAAGAAACTGTATTTATCCAGATCACTGGAAGTCTTATGAATGAACATAAGCGCTTTATCATTCAATTCATCCACAAAAGGTGCATAATCAGGCGCAGTCATGCTCACAATTTTCAGCATGGTAATTTCATCATCACGATATCCGAGTACTTCTTCCCAACCATGTGCATAGATCATTCTGCCTTTAACAAAGGAGTAGATATAAATACCTTCTTCCGGAAATTTTGGGATGGTTTCATTGAAATACCTGAATTCTTCTGATTGAAGATCAGCGGGGGTATCTGTAACAAATGAACGCGTATACTTACCCAGGTCTCTTGGTTCCATGTCTGCAAATACTTTATGAATCACTTCTTACCTATACCTGCGAATTTTCGCAGTTGACTGGTATTGCAGACAACTATAATTTTGGCATCAAGTAAGAAAGGGGTTATTAAACTTTCGACCGTTTAACAGTTTAAAATTAACACTCATCTGTTAATGCACCAAAACTGAAATCTCTTCTAACTTATTGATAATCAGGTGAAAGCCTTTATCGATATACCTGGTGGGACTGTTACTGATCATATCGGGGGGTGTGATTCGGTAACAGCCCCGGGTTAAGCAAGCAATCTGATTGGTCCTATGAAGCCAAGATCCTGCATTCCAATCAGAGGAATGTTCAATGATCCGGGTAAATGCTATCCGGATCTTCTTTTTACCCCCACCCCCTAATTGCTGGATTCACACGGAGAAACGCCATCATCATTTATCTCAATACAGCATACCATGCCACTAGCATCCTTTAGGATTTTTTCTGCGGATGATTTTGAATCCTATTTACAATCCACACAATTCTCCAGGGTAATTAATGTGATACAGAATCATCATACCTGGAAACCGGCTTATACTCATTTAACTGCACAACGCGGGGAAATGTATTGGTTAGAATCGATGCGACGGGTACATATCAATGACAGAAAATGGAGTGATATCGGACAACATATCACCACATTCCCTTCCGGCAATATTGCCTCATGCAGACCCATTGATCTTGTTCCCGCAGGTATTCGTGGAGCCAATACTGGCGGTATTTGCATAGAGCATTTTGGAAATTTTGATATCGGTGCTGATGTAATGACTGCATCGCATCAAGAAACAATCATCAGATTGAATGCGATGTTATGCAAGCGATTTCAATTACAACCCAATAAAAAAACAGTAGTGTATCATCATTGGTATGATCAGAGAGGAATTCGTTTTAGTGATGAAAAGATCAATACCCATCAAGTTGGAAATGAACAAAAGTCTTGCCCGGGTACCGCATTTTTTGGTGGAAATACCATCGATGCAGCAGAAGCAAATTTTTTCCCCTTGATTGAATCGGCTATGGAACAACCATCGGCTAAACCAACTGTACACGCTACCAAGAAAGTTGTGAAAGCATCGGCTTTGAATGTGCGTTTAGGTCCGGACAAAAATGAAAAAATACTTCGTGTCATTAAAAAAGATACAGAGGTTCAGGTATACCAGGAAAGAAATGGATGGAGTAAGATCAGTAATACAGCGGAAGAATGGGTGTTTAGTTCTCTTTTAACAGATACTCAATAAATACTAATATGAAAAACGAATACATGCAATTTTTACAAGCTAAAACCTGGAGTGGTCGTGGCTGGCTACTGATGTTGTGTTTGTTATTGTCAATAGTCATTATCGGATATGTAGCATCGCATAATATCTGGAAGGGGAAACAATATGTGCAATTGGATAAACAGCAAATACTGGTTTTGAACAAGTATTTGAATAATGATCCAAGCAAGTCAGCAACTATTGATTCCATTACTTTTTTTCGTCAACAACGAGACGCCTATCTCATCGCGTTCTTAAAAAGTGAAATGCATCAACAGTTAGATCAAAAAGAGTTTACCCAAACCATGGATCTTGTTGCGAAAATGAATAATGAAAGCGTGATAGACTTCTTTGCTGAAAAAAAATTCTTAGTACATAGTGTGTTTTGGTTAACAGGGAATAAAACGTATATCGAAGCTTTGTTGTGGAGTCTGATGGGTGTTTTGGTAAGCCTTATTTATTATGTAAGTATCGCCAATACAAAAAGTTTGCATACCGCCGGAAACGATGATAGCGGAAGTTTTGATCCTGCCGAAATATCCGGACAGGTAGCTAAAATGTTTTATGCACCTACTTGTACCATTGTTTTGATATTGGGATATCAATATCTCATTGATTCCAATAATAGCATGATTGATATTTCTGTTAATAACGGACTAATTGTTTTTGCTTTTATTTCTGGTTTTTTCTCAGGAAGGGTCATGCGTTTTTTGGATCGGTTGAAAGATTTGGTATTGCCATTTGGCACATCATCGCAATCTACAACCACTCATTCAAATCATGTTGGTGAGCTGGAGGTAATGCTGGATCTGTCTGAATCTGTTTCAAAAAGTGAATATGGGGCTTCTATTGCAGAAGCCGGATTCAATGCTGCCGGTGTTGCATTGATACCCAAAAATGGGGGTGATGCCATATCTCTTATCAATCCTGAAGATGACCAGGCAGATACTTTTTCGGGGAAAGATATCCCTTATGGTATATATACGCTACAAGCACAGTTGTCTTATCAGTCAGAAGATGATGCTATTATTAATCTCTCTGGATCCAAAGAGATCCAAATAAAAAATGCACAGGAAAAGATCCGGCTCTTATTAGAAAAATTTGAAGAGGAAGGATAAGCCCAAAAAAAAGTATATTTGGTTATATCCATTTCCTGATCGAATAGCCGTCAATGCAATTTAATACATGGGAATTCTTGTGGTTTTGCAGCACTGTATTGTTACTATATTGGTGTTGTTCCAAATCAGTGCACCTACAGAATATCCTCATACTAACTGCCAGTTTTTATTTTTACAGTCAACTACATTATAGTTTTGTTTTTTATCTCGGTGGACTCATTCTTGTTGCTTTTCTTTCCGGTTTATGGATTCGTAAAATCAATTCCTTCCAAAAGCCGGCATTAATACTATCTATTGTTTTACTCTCTTCTTGTCTGGTGATTTTAAAGTACACCAATTTCGGTATTGACATTGTGAATGGAATGGGTGCGCGTTTTGACAACTTGAAATTTTTGGTACCCGTTGGTCTGAGTTTTTATACGTTCAGTACAATTGGTTATGTAACTGATGTGTATCGGAAGAAAATTGAACCGGAAAAAGACTTGATTTGTTTGGGGGCCTATATCAGTTTCTTTCCTCACCTTTTAGCAGGACCTATCCCCGCGGCCACCAAGCATTTACGACAGTTTAAACAACAAAGAGTATTTGATCCATCGAATATAGAACCCGCTGTACGAAAAATTATCTGGGGTTTATTCAAGAAAATGGTGGTGGCAGATAATATTAGTATTTCGGTAGATTATTGTTTTGCCAGAGCCGAAAGTTTAAATAGCATTTCCTTGTATTTAGGGATTGTATTATTCAGTTTTCAAATTTATGCAGACTTTTCGGCTTATTCTGATATCGCCCGTGGAGTAGCTAAGCTTTTCAGTATTGATTTGTTTCAAAATTTCAAATCACCTTTTTTGAGTAGAAATCCGGGTGAGTTTTGGAGGAGATGGCATACTTCACTTACGAGATGGCTGACTGATTATTTATACAAACCATTGGGTGGTCGTTCGCTGGGGAAAATGGGCTCAATAGCAGTGATTCTGTTTATCTTTTTATTCAGTGGTTTATGGCATGGATCCAGTATCAACTTTGTATTATGGGGTCTATTAAATGGTGTGTATTATGTTGTGTATTTACTTTGTAACCAGATCAAGCATTATGATGAAGCACCTGACAAGCATCGTTGGTTACCTTCATTAGCAACATTGGGTAAAATCCTACTGACTTTTCACTTGATTACGTTCAGTCGCATTTTATTCAAAGCAGAAAATCTAGTAAAAGCAAAGGAGTATTGGAATAGCCTCATCAGTAATCACTCTTTTAGTTGGCCACCCACTTTTTTATATGCACATATACATTGGTGTTTACTTTTATTGTTGATGGAGTGGATGCAACGGTTCAGGCAACATCCATTAGATGTTTCAAATAACAAATGGATCAGATATACGATGTATGGGGCAATTGTTTTGATCGTAATCCTGTATCATAAGAAATTATCTTTGCAAGAATATTATTATTTCAGATTTTAAATTTTACATATGCTCAAGAAGCAATTATTCGCTTTTACGATTCTATTTGTGTTGTTCTCCTGTAAGGATGAAAAAAATAAAGATGAAGCAATTACGGATCCGGTTGTAAGTGAAACGAAAGATGAACAAAGAGAACAATACCTCAGTCAGTATCCTCAAGTACCCGAAACACCTGCTATTTTGAATGCAGGTGATACAGGTATTGCTGTTTATAATGCCTGTGTTGAACGTTATGAGCAATCGCTGACAGATCTCAAGAAAGTATCCGATGAGTTAGGCGCAAAACTGATTGTCACTATTCTTTCTCCGGAAGTAGGAGATGCAATCACGATAAGCGGCAGAAAAGGGATTCCGTTGATTCAATCTATCAGTAAGAAAATAGGGCTGGATGTATATGACTGTATGAATCCGTTGACAGCTTTTGCCGGACAAAAAATCACGCAAATGCCACTGGATGGTCATTGGTCGGTAAACGGATCTAAAATCGTTGCTGATCTCTATCAACCTATTATTAGTAAGTATGGCTCACATCGTTCAACGAAAACTTTTACTGAAACAGAGAGGTCTTCTGTATTCGGGGATTTGGACCCTAATCAGGATGTGGCATTGGATGGAGGTAAGAATCTTCCCTATCAACTGATCACTAATAAACAAGGGTTCAGAATGAACACCGATCTTAATTTCCCTAAATCAAAACAACGCATTCTATTATTGGGTGATTCTCAGCTCTATTCTCCTTTTTTAGATAACAGTCAAATTTTTACTGCTTTATTGCAACAACGTTTCCCTGATGCAGAGATCATCAATGCCGGTGTGATTGGATATACCATTGAAGATCAGGTAAGCTTGGTTTCAGAACGTGCAAAATATGCTGAACCCGATATCATTATTTTGGTCACCAATCCCAACGATATTGGAGATTATTATTTTACACAACGAAATAAAATGAGTCGAGTTAAAAAAGCATATTCACCCACTGCTACTGAATTAGCTTTGTACCAACAACTTTACGGATCAAAATAAAAGCCACAAAAAGAAATAGCAGCCAACAGCTGCTATTTCTTTTTAGGTGTATTCAATAAAAACATGCGCATTCGAATATCAGTAATGGGTCTATCGCTTTTCGTAGGTGTAGTTGCAATGGAGTCCAATACATGAAACCCTGTTACGAGTTCTCCAAAAACAGTATAGCCACCATCAAGGTGTGGTGTACCTCCTTCGGTAGTGTATAGATTTTTTTGGTAATCATTAAGCGTAAGATTACGCGAACGAATGGTACTGTCTAATTCTGATTTTCGCCAAACAGGTCTTTGTACAATATAAAACTGACAATTGCTACTGGCTTTTTCCGGATTATCGGTTCTTGCAGCCGCTAATGCTCCTCTTTTATGGAAAATATTTTGTGCCGTTCGGAATTCTGCAGGGATACGATCTCCCGGTGCAGATCCGCTTCCAATTCTTTTGTCCGCCGTAGCATACTTACTTTCCGGATCACCGCCCTGTATCATGAATCGATTGATGACACGATGAAACAACAAACTATCATAAAAACCTGCTTTTACCTTACTGATAAAATTATCTCGGTGTAAAGGCGTTTCATCATACAATTTCACCACCAAATTACCCTTGCTTGTCATGATCAATACATGTGTTTGTTTGGGTGAAGCATCCACCCATTGCTTGGCTGTTTTCACCGCCTTCTTTTCTTCTTTATCCAGCTTTCGGAAATACTTGGGTGTAGAACAAGCCGATACAACCAATAAACCCAACAAGCATAATTTCTTTATATACATAGTACTATGATTAAGCTTCTCCATTCCATTCCGTATAAAATTGTTGCAGGTATTTTTCCATAAAAACATGTCGCTCTTCAGCCATCTTTTTTCCAGTAACGGTATTCATTTTGTCTTGTAGGAATAATAATTTTTCATAAAAATGATTGATAGTAGGTGCTGTACTTTTTTTATACGCTTCTTTGCTCATATTCAAGTCAGGCGGTATAGCAGGGTCATAAATTTCACGATTTTTATAGCCGCCAAAATGAAAAGCCCTTGCAATACCGATAGCTCCAATAGCATCTAATCGGTCTGCATCTTGCACTACCTGTAATTCTGCAGAGCGGAAGGCAGGTTGATCATATCCGGATCGGAATGACATATTTTCCATGATCTTTACAACATGATCAATAATGGACTCATCAACTTTTTCTGCTGCTAAAAAATTCCGTGCCATCTTAGGTCCAATGGTTTCATCTCCGTCGTAAAACTTTGAATCAGCGATATCATGAAGAAGTGCTGCCAGTTCAACAACCAGCATATTTACAGGTTCTGTCTTGCCTATATGTCTCGCATTCTTCCAAACACGTTCAATATGAAACCAGTTATGTCCGCTCTCGCTGTTTTGTAAAGTTTCTTTTACGAATATTGCTGTTTTCTGAATAAGGTCTTGTTCTTGCATCAAAAAATACATTAATGTTTATTGCTGGGGTGGGCTCTCTAAGGTTTCTCTTCTTGACCAGCATTCATCCATCATACCTCCTGTTGATTTAAGGCCTTTATGTCTCCAATCGCCATTTACAAATGAATAGTCGAATGCTAAGACTTTCCCTACACTCGCAGCAGTTTTAGTAAAAAAGTGAATGGTTTCTGTATACTTTCCGTTCTCAGTTGTATAAGTGCCGCCGCCGGTATCAAAAAATTGTTTGGTTACCACATTATAAGCGATCCATTGAAAATACTTGCCTGATAATACTTTCATGGTTCTTCTCGGATAGAACGGACTTCTTCTTTTTGATACTTGATCATTTGTATAGCTACCTGTTATGATCCAGTCACCGGCTAATGCGCCGGGGGTACCGTCATCTAAGCGTTTCCAGCTACCGGTATTTCCTTCCATCCTGAGTTGGTCATTGTTGATCTGGATATTTGTAATTTTTTGGGTACCCACTGCTGAGGAGTCTAGGTTATTCCATTCGATAGCAATGGTGAGCTTATTTTGTGCTATGCTATATTTTCCCCCGTAAGAACTGATGAATTTTTTTTCACGTAGGTTATAGGTAGCGGAAGAAAAAATATGGTCGGTAATAATGAGGGTGGTTTGTACATCGCCATTGACCTGTTGCCAGGCACCTTTCAATGGTTGTTGAACCTGCTTTTTTTCGATAAAAGCTGTAACCATCAGCATGATACAACCCAGTAGTAACAGTGTAAAAAGGTTATTTTTTTTCATGGCTTAATTATTCCTTAAATATAAAACAATTCAGGTAGTGTGGTGCAGGAACCCTTTTACGGCACTTATATTGTAGTGGTTCCTATGACAAGTGTGTCGCATAACCATGAATTAGTATTTAGATAATGGTTATCTCCATTCCTGTCAATATATTTATATTTTAAAACTATCTCAATGGCAGCCCCATTACCAGAAAATGAAATGCAACGTGTGATCGAATTATCTGAATTCGATCTGGACTATTCATCCTTACAAGAAAATTTCAAAGACTTAGCCAAACTAGCTGCCAAAGTAGCCGGTACCAATATTTCATTGGTGAATATGATTGATTCATTCACACAATGGACCGTTACTAATTATGGATTGGATCTGGAACAAATGCCCAGAGAGGATTCTGTTTGTCAATACACGATCGTATCCGATCAATTCTTTGAAGTAAAAGATCTTTCTGCAGATGACCGTTTCAAGGATAAGTTTTATGTAAAAGATGATCCCAACCTACGCTATTATTTTGGAGTGCCATTACAAACCAGCAATGGTATTCAACTGGGGGCTTTATGTGTATTGGATACCATTGGTAAAGAAATCAGTCCGGAGAAAGTAGAAATGTTGAAGATCATCGCCGATGAAATTGTCAACAGACTGATGGTAATTCGCGTGATCAATGGATTGAAGAATCGTGTGAAAGAGGCCAAAGAAACACAGAAAAAAGTGGCACACGATATCAGAGGGCCTTTATCCGGTATTGTAGGTCTGGCGCAAATCATTAGTGAACAAGGCAATGAGAATAAATTGGATGAAGTGCTGCAATTGGTATCCATGATACAAAAAGGCGGACATTCTTTGTTGGAATTGGCGGATGAGATTTTGAGTTCAGAAAAGAAAATTGATAACCCTTCACAGGAAGTGGGTAGTAATGAATATAATCTGTTGATTTTTAAAGAAAAACTGGAAAAATTATTTGCACCACAGGCTGTCAATAAAAAAATCAATTTAAGATTCCTTACAGATAGCAAAACAGAAGATATTCATTTTTCAAAAAACAAATTACTGCAGATCACGGGTAACCTGATTTCGAATGCGATCAAATTCACACCCGTCAGTGGTAAGATTACAGTAGAACTATCCATCGTTATTACTAGAACCAAACAATTGTCGATTAAAGTTAGCGATACAGGATCCGGGATGGATCAAGATACCATTCACCAGATATTATATGGGGAACAAGAATCAACACAAGGCACTTCAGGTGAAAAAGGATATGGCTTTGGATTGATGTTGGTGAAGCACCTGATCATTAAATTACATGGAACTCTCAATATTGAGTCAGAACCTGATAAGGGTACAACATTCAGTGTGTTATTACCGATTGTTTAATGCGAGCCATCAACCCCATCGTATATTTACATAAAAGATAGCGCCTATCAGTGCACTCCAGAATACAGCTGTACCTGCTGATACTAAAAATGCTTTGGCTTTCCCAGCCCAATTGTATTCACCCATAAAGCGGTAATAGAATAGTGTTCTGTACAAGACCTCGAATAGTACAAATCCCAACTGTACATTTCTACTATTCGGGTCTATACTAAAAAATATAGCGATGGGCGCAACCAGTAAACATCGAAATAAATTGGTAAAGCCAATCAGGTATAAGTTGGCTACAAGATGCTCCGTATAATTATACCGTCCTCTTAGGTACAATAACCAGATTAAAAAACTAATCAACGGTGCAGCAAGCATGGCGACATAATTGGAGTACTTGGAAAAAAATCGACCCATATTCGCCATCTTCTCCATTCGTTTGATACCTTCTGCTTGTTGAACGTTACTAGGGGAAGTTATTTTCGGTGCAGATGTATAACTATTTTCCCTAGTATTTCTTTGAAATGAAGTCTTGCTATATTTTGATGTAATACCTCCTATGACAATATATACAGCTGCTACAATTAAAAAGAAATTCAAAGGAGGAAAATGTCTCTTTCTTTTTCCTTCTACATATTCTTTAGCAACCAATCCCGGCTGTTTGATCAGCGATATTAATAAGGTAAAAATTCCTTTATCGGCATGGGTGAAATAGTGAATGGCGTCATGGAATACATCATGCAAATTCACACGCTTTAGTGCAGTTTTCTGACCACATTCGCCACAAAACTTTTGTGTAGTAGTTAGCGGGGCGTTACAGTTAAGGCAGTTAGGCATCTTGATATTGCAATATAAAAAACAAAGATTGCTTTTTTATAAACTTTTACAGGGCAGAATACCATTAACTTAGCAGAAAAAAATGGACCAGGATAAAGCCTCATTCATCAAAACTACATTTCCTGAATGGATCAGTGATTTATCTGGGGATACAGCGCCACTTTGGGGTAAAATGAATGTTCAGCAAATGGTAGAACATGTAACAGGTTTTTTCAAAGTATCTACGGATCAGATTCATTTTCCAATGGTTACACCGGAAGAGCATTTACCAAAATTCAAAGAGTTTTTATTGAGTGATAAGCAGTTTCGTGAAAACACAAAAGCACCGGTACTTCCTGAAGAGCCTTTACCGGTTAGAGAACCGGATCTGAATGCTGCAAAAACAGGTCTGAAAAAAGCCATCGAAAACTTTTTTGCATTTTATGAACACTATCCGGATAAAAAAATTCCACACCCCGTATTTGGTCCACTAAATTTTGAGGAATGGATATTGTTGCATTATAAGCATGTAACTCATCATGCCAGACAGTTTGGTTTACTACCGCGTTAAATATGTTAAACCCGTCAACAAACAAAGCGATCAATCGTTAGCTTTGTAAACCTAAACGATTGCTATGGCCAAGCTTGAGAATTTTATTCTGGGACGATGGATCACCGGAGATGGTGAAGGACAACCCTTATTTAATGCTGTTACGGGAGAACAGATTGCTACTGCTTCCACCAAAGGAATTGACTTTAAAGATATTTTACAATATGCCAGAACTACGGGCAATCCTGCGCTTAGAAATATGAGTTTTCATGAGCGTGGATTGATGCTTAAAAACTTGGCACTCCATCTTCGCAATCATCTGGATAAATTTTATCAAATCAGTTATCAAACCGGTGCCACCAAAGCAGATAGTTGGGTAGATATTGAGGGCGGAATCGGTAATTTATTTTCTTATGCCTCACTCAGAAGAAAATTTCCAGATGAGCCTTATTGTTTAGATGGTGAACATCATGTATTGGGTAAGGCCAACACTTTTATGGGACACCATTTGCTGGTACCTAAGGAAGGTGTAGCCGTTCATATCAATGCCTTCAATTTTCCGGTATGGGGTATGCTCGAAAAAATTGCTGTTAACCTGTTGGCAGGAATGCCTGCTGTTGTAAAGCCTGCAACGGTTACTTCTTTTCTTACTGAGGCGGTAGTTCGTGAAATCATTGCATCCGGAATTCTTCCTCAAGGCGCTTTACAACTAGTATGTGGAAGTGCCGGTGATATGTTGCAGCATGTAACAGACCAAGATGTGGTAACATTTACAGGTTCTGCATCTACCGGATTGATGTTGAAATCAACGCCCTCTATTCTTTCGCAGAACGTACCGTTCACCATGGAAGCAGATTCGTTGAATTGTATAGTGTTGGGTAAGGATGTAACACCGGATATGCCTGAGTGGGATATCTTTTTAAAAGAAGTCAGAAAAGAAATCACCACCAAGTGTGGACAAAAATGTACCGCTATCCGAAGAATTTTTGTGCCTGCTGATAAAATAGAAGATGTACAGATTGCTTTAGGTAAATACCTTTCACAAACAACGATCGGAAATCCATTGAATGATAAAGTAAGAATGGGATCTTTAGCAGGCGAATTACAAAGAGTAGAAGTAAAAGCACAGGTTCAAAAATTATTGGCTTCTTCTCAATTGATTTATGGATCCTTGGATAGTGTACAAGTCATTGATGCAGATGCAGAGAAAGGAGCATTCATGAGTCCGTTGTTATTGTTAAACGAAAACCCATTTCAGTCTAAAGAAGTACACGAAATTGAAGCCTTTGGACCTGTTTCAACCCTTATGCCTTATGATCATGTAGAAGATGCCATACAACTGGCTAAAATGGGTAAAGGGTCTTTGGTAAGTTCTATCGTTACAGCAGATAAGAACATTGCAAAATCATATGTGCTGGGTGCAGGAATGTACCATGGAAGAATATTGGTATTGAATAGTGATTGCGCCAAAGAAAGTACCGGACACGGGTCTCCATTGCCATTGTTGGTACATGGTGGTCCGGGTAGAGCCGGTGGTGGTGAAGAAATGGGAGGCATACGCGGAGTGAAACATTATATGCAGCGAGTAGCTATTCAGGGTTCACCTGATATGATCACTGCTATCAGTAATATTTATCAGCCGGGTGCAAAAGGAAATATCGGTGATGTACATCCTTTCAAAAAGTATTTTGATGAATTACAAATCGGTGATCAGTTATTGACGGAGAAAAGATTGATTACTGCAGAAGATATTGATCAGTTTGCAGATTTAAGTGGAGATCATTTCTATGCACATTTACGTGATACTGATTTCTCAGGTACCATGTTTGAGAGACAGGTAGCACACGGTTATCTGATCATGAGTATTGCGGCCGGACTTTTTGTGAGTAGTTATGATAAAAATCCGGTCTTGCTGAATTATGGTATTGATGAGTTGAGATTTACCAAGCCGGTATATCCCGGATCAGAGATACAAGTTCGATTTACTTGTAAAGAGAAAACAAGACAAGAAAAGAAAGAACCCACTGATATTGATAAAGGTATTGTGAAATGGTTGGTTGAGATCATGGATGAAACGGGTGAGATCACCGGAGTAGCTACCATTTTAACCATGGTAGAAAGAAAGAGCTAAGGTGGAAACAGTGCGAATCATTAACTTGAAAAAATATTTTTATGATTGAAGAAATAAAAGAAGGTTATGTAAAAGTGGAGCATGAGCATGGTATTGCTACGATTGAATTTTATCATCCGCAAAGAAACTCATTGCCAGGAAAGATTTTAGATGCTTTAGCGAAAGCGATTCATAGTGAAGGCTTGAACACCGAAACCAAAGTAATTGTACTTCGATCTGCCGGTGAAAAAGTGTTTTGCTCGGGCGCTTCTTTTGATGAACTGTCTTCGATAACAGATGAGGCCACCGGGTCTAGATTTTTCAATGGATTTGCACAAGTCATCAATGCGATGCGTACAGCACCTCAATTAATCATTGCCAGAATTCAGGGTAAATGTGTTGGTGGAGGTGTGGGGATTGCTGCCGCTGCAGACTATGCCATTGCAGTAGAGGGTGCTGATGTAAAGCTCAGCGAACTGGCAGTGGGGATTGGTCCGTTTGTAGTGGGTCCTGCTGTTGAAAGAAAGATCGGTACTTCTGCATTTTCTCAGTTGGCCATTGATGCAACGATGTGGAGACCTGCAGATTGGGCAAGAAGAAAGGGATTGTTTGCTGAACTACATGCTGATGTGGCAGGCATGGACGATTCGATCACCAGAATGACAACTACACTTTCAAATTCGAGTCCGGAAGCAATGCGTGAAATGAAGAAAGTATTCTGGTCAGGTACTGATCATTGGGATGAATTATTGAAAGAACGTGCTAAGATCAGTGGACGATTGATCTTGAGTGATTACAGTAAAAAAGCAATAGCAAAGTTCAAGGAAAAACAATCATGACAATTGCATCAAGATTTAGTGAAAAAGATCTTGTCGTTATTTGTGATCGATTGTCTGAAAGAGATCCGCATTTATTACAGATTCTAAAAGACTACGGATATCCTCCTTTTTGGAGTCGGAAAGTTTCCTTTGCAACTTTGATCCATATCATTTTGGAACAACAAGTGTCACTAGCTTCAGCAAGAGCAGCTTTGTAAGCTCCCCATAATTTAGTGCCACGTTTAGTTAGAGTTTTCTAAGGTAATAT
>JACBFF010000033.1_pt1 | contig 37999 bp, 31 predicted proteins | sample 7449211 | NCBI WGS metagenome assembly JACBFF01 (sample SAMN14896861, study PRJNA631923) | freshwater metagenome | isolation source: cyanobacterial enrichment | place: USA: Conesus Lake, NY | collected 2019-07 | reverse complement strand
AGCTTTTTCCCGTTAACTCTAACCAAGAATGGACAACTTTTTGGGGGAGCCTACAATAGGACATCATACCCTATTAATAAATTTGTCTTATTATTTACTGGTATATTTTGTAATAAAATGTTTGTCATTACAGATAACCTCCAATTTTTGCATAATTCTTTAACCCCCATTTGCATCCATGAAACCCTTTTAAATCATGAACTTCTAGAGTGTCCCAGCCAAGAGCAACTAATTTCCTTACTAACTCTTCATTATCTAAAACAACCTTGCCTATTTCGATTAACTCACTTTTCTCAAGTGGGTGTCCAGACAATGCTTTTATTCTAAATCCACCTCCCATAAATTTGGAAAATGCATGCCTAAATTCTGATGAACCCATTGTTATCCTTGCCTCTAACAATGTTGGGGCGTGACCAGAAATAAATGAGTTTTTTGCTGACTTATTGAAATCTCTTACAAGGTTATATCTTTCACGAACCTCTCCAAACCAATCAATGATTCTATGCCACATTTGATAAATGTTAGTTAAGGAATTTATCGAACTAATTGAAATACTAATTTATTTCTTGATATGAAGTATCAAGAATATAGGGAGTCACAATATATATATTTATTTTAAAATGACAAAAAAACGCCACCAAAGCAGCCATGGGAAATTCTGGGGCAAATAGTAAAGCATTGAAAATGCGGTATTTGCACAGTGAAGGTTTCCTGTATAGCATAACGTAGTTATAAGGGCAGCTTTGTGAAAGGAAGCCTGAACGCAGTAATTGACCTGGCAGGTGGCTGCCAATGGAGGAACTAACGTGGATTGTCAAATACACATCAGTTAGTGGAGTTCAGATACACTGTAGCAAAGGAAAAACCATGACAATTACTCCTATGGATAATTGGCGTGTTTTTTTATAGGGTAGCTGTGTAGAATGAACACCTATCTCCCTGCTTGGCTTTATTCTACAGCCCAAATGACTATTACAGGTGCTCGGCTTTAGTTGGAAGCACAATAAATTTAAAATAAAGGGAAAGCACTATTAATAGCCTGAAAAAATAGTCAGTCAGAATAAACCTATAGGGGGTAACTCTGACTGACAATAAACTTACAGGGGGTATTTCAACAAGTGGTATCTATTTACACATACACCGTGAAAAATTAACTATATATTGTATAAGAACATCAAATAAAGAGGAATATTAGATTGTGTAAAATATTCTCATAGAAAACAGACTTTCAAAACCTAAGACATATCAAAAATGTCGATAATGCTGATTATGTCGATGAAATGCAGTTTTTCTTTGAAAAATTTAGCTGATCCCTATTTATAATATCAAATCTGAATAACTAGATGAATTCAGATTCAGAGACATTATAGACACAATACCTCTATCAAAATGAAAATCAAATGATAGAGGTATTTGTTAATATAGGTTACTTAATTTCAAGTTCCTTATCTGATATAGGAAATTCCTGAAATTGAAGATTAGTTGGCCACTCTTTGAGATCCCCACCATGATAATGTCTTAGCTTCATCGTCTTTTTTAGATGACTTCCCAATTGTTTTACAAACACGGCTACAGAGGTATGCATATGCAAATCGTTGATAGCTTTTTCATACCAAGAAATTTCCGATGGTCTATATCTAAACTCTCCATATTCATTTCCAGACTCTCCTCCTAGTATTACCCAGTGATATGAATCTATAATCCTACTACCATTAAGTTCTGCTAAAAAATCAATTTCTTCTAGTAACGGTTCAGCAGATATAAATTTTACTTTGGCTGGTATATCTGCTAATATCACTGCCCGTGAAAGATGTTTCTGATTTTCAACAGATACTCCTAGCCAAACATTATCCCACCCGTTACCCCAATCATCAGGAAGACAATCTTTAATTCTTTCTGGCCGCTTAGTAAGTATTTGCCACTTATGTTGAGGTGTTTTCCTTATAACGTCCCATGCATCTTTTCTCCAAGGATCAGCTTCTTCAATGAAAAAATCACTCATACTACAAGTAAATATCAACATAGGCTCTTCCCAAGAGAGTGGTTCATAAAATGAATAATCACTAACGCGTTTCACAAATGATCCAATTTTTCCCTGCCTATCCTTTATCCTATACATGTAACAATATTTACAACCCTCAGATACTTTTTTGCACCCTGTCCAAAAATTAACTGTGGAATCAGTCCACTGAATATTCGTTTGTTTCATTTTTTAAACTTTTTTTTGTTAAAAAGCGACACAATCGACATTATCGACATAAATACACAACTAAACATATCAAAATGCCGAAAGTGTCGCATAATTTTATTTTCGCTTAGTGGCATACACATACCTTCCTGAACCTTTTCTTTCAGTATAATAACCATTTGCCTTAAGTCGCTTTGAAAATGATTTATCCTGCACTAATGGATAACCACAATCCTTAGCATAAATTTTGAAATGATCATATAAAATTTTCAATGGTATTTTCTCTGTGGAGGATTTGATATAATTATAATCTTCTAAAAATAATGCCACATGATCACTTTCCTTTTGGTAAGTATATAAGGCATCTTCAATCTCTTTACATTTTGTAAACGACTGATTTTTTAGAAGCCTTTCCATTCCTGCTAATACCCAATTGAAAACACCAGGTAATTCTTGGGAGATTATCTTATTTGCTAAAGCTGGGTCTCTTTGGGCTTCAGGTATAGTGACATTAAACTCTATTATATTACATCTTCTAAGAAATGCTATATTATGCTCTATGTTAGCTGGAAGCTCATTAGCATTGAATATGAGTTTCGCATAATCTTCTAGGATATAGGGTTTCTCATATATCATTCTCACCATTATGGGCTCATTTGATACCAAAGTCTTAAACTGTGTAGTATTCATTTTCGTAGATATCTCACTAGCATAATTTAAAATCTTACCATCCAAGAATGTTTTTGCATAATTCTTATCATCAGTTAATTCCTCAAGAGTAATGTTGCTTACATTTTCCGATCCAAGGAGGCTTGTGATAATATTAAAAAATACACTCTTCCCATTTGCTCCTGAGCCTACAAGAAAAGCAGCTTTCTCTAGTTTTAAAACTGAATTCTTAATGAATGCTGATCCTATATGTTCTGCCAAAACCATCTGCTTTTCCTTCACAGGTAATACTCTATCAAGGTATCTTTGGAATAAAGGAGCTTCTGCATATTTATCATACCTAAAGGGAAGTTTATAACGCATGAAATCATTACTATCAAACTGCTTTAAATAATGGTTATTACCATCAACTACATAAGTACCATTACATAGATTTATTTTTACTTGATGTTTATTTGATTCAGGAACCTTAAGAAATCCTGTACGATAAAACTGTTTAAGCAAAACATCCTGAAATGCGAAATACTGAGCCTTAAATCTGTTTATTGATATCTTCTGAGCCACAAATCCCAGGAAGTCTTTAATTTCTTCTTCTTTCAGTTTCACCCAGAACTCCCCGTTAAATACATAATAATCTTCCATGTATCTAGCTAAATTCCATTTTTGTTCTTGTGCCACTCTAAGTACGTATTCACATGTTATCACGGTCTTCGCTTTATCATCTAATGGTGTTCCAGCTTCAATACCTGCAGCTTCCTGTGGGGTTTTTGCTTTTATGTGTGTTAATAAATCTGTCAGGATTGTATTAATACTCCTTAAACTAACTGAGCAGTCTTCTACTTGATTGACTGTAACATCATTACTTGAAGAATCATTATTAATTTCATTAATTATTAATTCAGCTGATATCGGTTCAGAGATTTTATGTTCTTTTACTATATTATCTATACTCATTTTTTTATTTTTTTTAAATAGTTATTATTGATTTTTCTAACTTTTATTACATATATTCTTGGAGGTGATTTATTTTTCATTGCCTTGTTTTTTATGACAAGTGCAACTTATTAGCATAAAAAAAGTCCCATCAGTCTATTTAGTCTGAGGGACAAATTACTATTGAATATCAATTAGTTATACTAATCTATTCTTCTATCTTCTTTACAATTACCCTGTTATTTTTTGCTTCTCGAGCCCTGTTACCTTCACCATTTTTTTCAATATACTTTTTTAAAGTACCCAACTCAAAAGGTTCTCCATCTTGATCACAGAAATGAGAATGAATAAAAGGAATAATTTCATCTGATGTTGCAGAAATAAATGGCTTACCAGTTTTTAACTTGTATTCATACATCAAATCGTATATCAAAGTAGCTAAAGAAGTAGGACCTGCATTCCACTGGATTTTGAAATTCGTATTTGCATTAACTTGTTCCGTATCGGACTTAAATAATTCAGGGTACCTTGTTCTCAAAATATCTTTAACGCTTTGCAAATGCGTATTCATATCAGGGCATAACTCTTTCAATAATATGTTCTCACCAATCAATTTGATATAGTAATCGATATTTCGAAATGTTATATCTAGAAAGTTTTTTCGATACTCTTGCCTTAACTCATTTAAAAAAGCATTTTCTGTATAAATAATTATTGCTTCTGAATGAAGTTTTGATTCATTGTAGAGTTCTTCTTGGATATATAAATAAGGGGAATCAATATCTAGAAATTCCTTTAACGAATCTTCATTGTTCACTTTTTTTATATCTAAAATATCATTCCAAAAACTAAAATCAACTGGTATTAATGCCATATTTTTTTTACTAAAATTACTGATTAGAATCATTAAATGATTGGGAGATTATTAGGTGTATCTATTTGATGTGTATAGTTCCTTAAAGTCGTTTCGGGATTATTACCCATTAAAAAAGCTGTATTAACTGGAGATATTCCACTTTGAATACACCTGCTAGCAAATGTGTGTCTACAAGCATATAAAACCCTTTCCTCTATACCCAACTCTTTTAAAATAGGCTTGAATACTCTTTTCTGCAAATTATTATCATCTATAGGTAATCCATTAATAGATTTAAACACTAAATCATCTAAATTTTTACCTTGTATCAATGGATTTAGAAGTTCTAATAAATCATTTGTAAGGGGTAAAGTTCTTTCCTTCCCATTCTTTGTTTCTTTTCTTCTCCGTTGATTAGAACTACTCCCTTTTAGAGAACGAGCTAGAACTTCATTTATTAGTATTATTTTTTTATCCAAATTAATTTTCCCAACCCTCAATCCAATTGCCTCTGCATTTCTTACACCTGTTTTGAATATGAAGTATATAAATGGGTAATAGTGAGAATGCTTATATCTTGACGATTTAGGGCAATAAGTATCATTTTTAAATGCTTCTAGTATTTTCTTTATTTCTTCCTCAGTAAATGGCTTTCTTTTAGGCTTAGGCAGCTTTTTACCCCTTCTAGGCTGAACATCCTCTACAGGGTTATTCTTCCAAATACCAGATTTAACAAGCCATTTTACATAGGTTTTGAGCATTGTTAACCTCCTATTGTAAGTACCAACGCAAAACTGTTCACTATTGAATTTTACTATTACATTCTGCTCATTTACTTCACCCCATTTACGAATCATATTTCTGAATGCATTATAATTAGTATTTACTTCGCAATCCATGTTCATATAATCCCTTACCCATGCCTCATATTGCTCAGTAAAACCCATTTTAGGGGTAACCGTTGATGAAATTCCCTTGTATTTAGCTAGAGAACTATCAAAGCAACCTAGTGCCATATCCAGTTCAATTTCAGAGGCTTTTTTTCTTGCGTGTATAAGATTAGCCTTTGTATATGCTAAGAGGTTTAAAGCATATCTAATACCCTGATACCTCCATCTAATCCTTATACGTTCCCTATAGTTTTCTATGGAAACTGTTCCTTTTTGATTTTTGATACCCATTTGATACCCGTTTTGAGTTTATAGGGTAGCATTTGAGAAATGGAATTCTTTAGTGAAAGTGAGTGGAAATTGTAATTGAATCACTGAAACCCTTACCAGATAAGAGGAACAAAAAAAGAGTCCTAATTACTTAGAACTCTCTCTGTCGGGACGACTGGATTCGAACCAGCGACCTCTTGCACCCCATGCAAACGCGCTACCGGGCTGCGCTACGTCCCGTCAAACTAAATCAGAGATCTGAGATCAAAAAATCACAGATTCGATTGGGGCTGCAAATATAGGGGTAAAAGAAAATTTCAGGTTATATTGCACAAAATTTTATACCCGCTACATGAAGATCCTCATCAGGCAGGCAATGGTTGCCGATCCACATTCAGCACACAACGGAAAGGTTAAAGATATTCTTATTGAGGACGGAATCATTACTCAAATAGCTGATAAGATCACCGGAAAAGCAGATCATGAAATCATATCCGATCAAATCATCATCTCTCCAGGTTGGGTAGACATTTTTGCTCATGCCTGTGATCCGGGTTTTGAATACAAAGAAACATTGGCGACCATGTCCTTGGCCGCCGCTGCCGGTGGATTCACGCAGGTATTTGCTTTGGCTGATAATAAACCCGTAACAGATAATAAGGCTCAGGTAGAATACATCCGCTTAGGATCACAATGTTTACCGGCCAGTATTCTTCCGATTGGCACCATCACAAAAGGTAAAGAGGGACAAACACTCGCTGAAATGTATGATATGCGGAATAGCGGTGCGGTGGCTTTCTCTGACGGACTTCACCCCGTTCAATCACCCGGACTATTCCTGAAAGCGCTGCAATATGTAAAAGCATTTGATGGCGTGTTAATTCAGATGCCGATCGATAAAAGTATTGGGGCAGGCGGACTGATCAATGAAGGGATTGTGTCTACCAGACTAGGATTACCTGGTTTACCTGCATTGGCTGAAGAATTGATCATTAAAAGAGATATCGATCTGTTAAGATACACAGGATCCAAATTACATATCACCGGTATCTCCACAGCCAAAAGTGTTGCGTTGATCAGTGATGCTAAAAAAGAAGGTTTACAGATCACTTGCAGTGTAACTCCTTATCACCTGTTCTTTTGCGATGAAGACTTACAAACCTATGATACGAATCTGAAAGTAAATCCTCCGCTAAGAACCCGTGACGATATGATGGCATTACGTGCCGCAGTGAAGAATGGACAGATCGATTGTATTGCTTCACATCATATTCCACAGGATTGGGATCATAAGACCTGTGAGTTTGAATATGCGGCGTATGGGATGCTGGGTCTGCAGACTGTATTTCCTGCCTTACTGGAATCTGTAAATGGATTGAGTAATGACCAGATCATTGCATTATTATCCACCAATGCGCGTAATATTTTTGGATTACCGCAGACTTATATACAGGAAGGCACACAGGCTGAGCTCACCATTTTCTCTACGGGAAAATCCGGAAAACTCACTAAAGAGACACTGAAAAGCAAATCGAATAACAGTGCTTTTTTGGATCGAGAGATGAAAGGTGTAGTGATTGCCACCATCCATAAAGGACAGCTTCATCAACCATAAACCCACTCAACCATGAAACCAAACTTGAATCAAACTGCTATTACTTACGGAGTTATTACCGGATTAATCTATCTCGCATTAACATTTGGCGCTTGGGCTATAGGAAGTACTGATAGTTTTGTATCCATCACCGGTATAACCACTTTCATTCCTTATGTAATTGTAACATTAATCATAGTAGGTATCAAATTGCGCAAAAGCAATGATAACCTGTTGAGTTTTCAGGAAGCACTTAAATTTACTTTCCTGGCTTATGTGATCTATGCATTGATAGAAGCCATTGGTAATTATGTGTTGTATGCATTGGTTGATCCTGACCTCACTGCTAAAGTAATGGAGATTACCATGCAGAAAACCATGAAAATGATGGAAAGGTTTGGCGCCAGTGAGCAACAATTGGAAGAAGCCATGTCTAAAGTAAAAGAAGAACCCAAACACACTTCATTTAAACAAATATTCTTAGGTCTGGGTATCACTTTAATATGGAACTTTTGTAAATCATTACTCATCAGCTTAGTGATTAGAAAAGAAGCTAAATTCGAAGATCAATTATAATCGTATTTATGGACCTGTCAATAGTCGTACCCCTGCTCAATGAAGATGAATCGCTGCCCGAATTATGCGGGTGGATTGAATCTGTCATGAACAAACACGGCTATAGCTATGAAGTTATCTTGATTGATGATGGTAGTACAGATTGTAGTTGGTCTGTTATCCAGGAAATCGGTACAAAGAACCCATGTTTTAAGGGCATCAAGTTCCAACGCAATTATGGTAAGTCGGCTGCATTGAATGAAGGCTTCAAAGCAGCACAAGGTGATGTGATCATTACCATGGACGCTGATATGCAGGACTCTCCTGATGAAATCCCGGAACTGAGACGCTTGATTCTTGAAGAAGGATACGATATGGTGAGTGGTTGGAAGAAAAAGCGATATGATAATACCTTAACGAAAAATATTCCTTCCAAATTATTCAATGCTGTTGCCAGAAGCAGTTCCGGTATACGCTTACATGATTTCAATTGCGGACTCAAAGCGTACCGTAAAAAAGTGGTGAAGAGTATTGAAGTGTATGGAGAAATGCATCGCTATATTCCTATTCTGGCTAAATGGAGCGGCTTCAAAAGAATTGGTGAGAAAGTAGTGGAACATCGTCCACGCAAATACGGTACTACGAAGTTTGGATGGCAAAGATTTGTGAATGGATTTTTAGATCTCGCCACCATCATGTTCCTCGGAAAATTCGGAAAAAGACCCATGCAATTTTTTGGACTATTGGGCACTTTATCTTTTTTAATTGGTTTAGGCGCCAGTATTTCATTGATCATTGCTAAATTTTTATCATCAGATTTTTCTCTGACCAATCGTCCATCATTTTTCATCGCACTCACTACCATGATCATTGGTATGCAATTATTTCTTACCGGATTTGTTGCTGAATTGATTGCAAGGAATGCCTCGGAAAGAAATGTGTACCTGATTGAAGAAACCTCAGGATTGTAATAAAGTATCCTCTCTTTAGATGAAGCAAAAAGTCATCATCATAGGATCTGCCTGGCCACTGAGGGGTGGTGGTATTGCTACTTTCAATGAAAGACTGGCCAGACAGTTTCTGGTAGAAGGTGATGATGTTACGATCTATAGCTTCTCACTACAGTATCCATCTTTTTTATTTCCCGGAAAATCGCAGTACGGCACTGAGCCGGCGCCAACCGATCTTACCATCAGGAGTGTCATCAACTCTGTGAATCCTTTCAATTGGATCAGGGTGGGAAAAAAGTTACGGCAAGAGAGAGCAGATCTGATTGTGGTTCGCTATTGGTTGCCTTTTATGGGTCCCTGTTTGGGCACAATACTAAGAAGCGTCAGAAAGAACCGACATACCAAGATCATTTGTATTGCTGACAATGTGATACCACATGAGAAGAGACCAGGAGATCGTGCATTTACTCAATATTTTATTCCACCCATACATGCTTTCATTACCCTGAGTGAAAAAGTATTCCACGATCTGAGAATGTTTACCCGGAAACCTGCTGAAGTGGTCATTCATCCATTGTACGACAATTTCGGAGATACGATACCTAAAACAACTGCCAGAGAAGCATTAGGACTTCCCAAGGAAGAACCTATCATTTTATTTTTCGGTTTTATCAGAGCCTATAAGGGGTTAGACATATTATTACGAGCCATTGCAATACTCAAACAATCCGGAACTACCCCACCCCGATTATTGATTGCAGGTGAGTTTTATGAGGATCAAGCAAAATATGAATCACTCATCGATGAACTCAATATCAGGGATCTGCTGATTTTAAAAACTGATTTTATTCCGGATAGTGAAGTTAGAAATTATCTCTGTGCCGCAGATTTTGTGATACAGCCTTACAAACATGCCACTCAATCGGGTATTACGCCACTATCCTATCATTTTGAAAAACCCATGTTGGTGACCAATGTAGGTGCATTACCGGCTATGGTGCCGCATGAGAAAGCCGGTATTGTTACAGAACCGGATGCAGATGCAATTGCCAAAGGCATTCAGCAACTGTACAGTTTAGGTGAAGAACATTTTTTATTCCATCTTCGCGAAGAGAAAAAGAAATACAGTTGGGAAGTACTTACGGGTGCTATCCGCAGACTGGCTAAAGAATCCTAACCAACCATTTTATTATGGCAACAAATATTCATGCAATCATCGCCGCTTCTATTGCTGTTAAACAGGAAATATTGGCTGACAATGCTTTTCAACAAAAAGTACAAGATATTACCGATGCGGTGATCCATGCATTTCAATCCGGTAAAAAAGTCATGTTTTGTGGCAATGGCGGAAGCGCGGCTGATGCACAACATTTAGCAGCAGAATTTTCGGGCAGGTTTTATAAAAACAGAAGAGCATTACCATCTGATGCTTTGCATTGCAATACATCGTATTTAACAGCTGTTGCCAATGATTATAGTTATGATGATATTTATAGTCGCCTTGTAGATGGTACCATGGAAAAAGGAGATGTGTTGATTGGCATCAGCACTTCCGGTAACTCCCCTAACATTGTAAAAGCATTTGAAACTGCTCGCGCCAAAGGTATTGTTACCGTAGGTTTTACCGGCGCCAGTGGAGGTAAGATGAAAGATTTGTCTGATTATCTTTTAAATGTTCCTTCTACTGTTACACCTCGCATTCAGGAAAGTCATATACTACTCGGACATATCATTTGTGAATTAACAGAAGCTGCCATTTTTAATGACTAAGGAAAGCCACATGTTGCAACTGGAAAACATTACCCCTGAATGGACTTTATTTCTTGATCGAGATGGTGTGATCAATCATGAGAAAAACAATGATTATATCTTACACAAGGGTGAGTTTCGTTTTTATGATGGGGTTACTGAGGCATTAGCCACTCTCCGACCTTTCTTTAGTTATATTTTGATCACGACCAATCAAAAAGGTGTAGGTAAAGGCGTGATGCGTCTGGAAGATTTGCAGGATATTCACCAATACATGACCACTGAAATTGAACAAGCAGGTGGTAGTATTGATCAAATTTATTTCTGCGCAGATCTTTCGGATGATTCTCCTAATCGCAAACCCAATCCGGGTATGGCTTTTCAGGCAAAAGCAGATTTTCCGGATATTGATCTGTCTAAAAGCATCATGATCGGTAATAGACCCAGCGACATGAAATTTGGGAGAAATGCTGGTATGTATACGGTTTTTGTTGCCACTACTCATCCGGAAGTTCCATTCCCACATCCGGATATTGACCTGCGTTTCAAAGATCTGCCTGCTTTTGTGGAAGCGCTATTACAGATACGTAAGCTGCAATAAAATCTTAAAACTGTAATGAACCGTTCTCTTTCAGTTATTTTTACAGTATGAAGCAAGGTCTGTTTCTTTTTTTACTGGTTATCACCACCCTTTCTGTGCGTGCACAAGAATTACAGCAGATGGAAGATGAACTCAAGCCACTGGCTTATGCCATACTGAATGAAGATCAGTTCCTGGATCGATTCAAGGCCGACAGTGCTTTTACAAGAGGTTTGGTAAAGGCTTTAAGAACACCTCATTCCTTTCGTTATCGTTTCGACTCCTTGATCACCATTTCACAACAGTATGCTCCTGATAGCAGCTTTAGAATCTTCACCTGGCAGATACAAATGGAAGACATGAACCATTTTCGTCAAAAGGGTGCGATACAAATGCGTACCAATGATGGCTCATTGAAATTGATTCCTTTATTCGACGCATCCAAATTCACAGAAGCGCCTTTTGATTCAGTTCGAACAAACCAAAACTGGATCGGTGCCGTGTATTACAACATCATACAAACCACCTACAACAACAGAAAATATTATACCCTCTTTGGTTACGATGAAAACGACGCAAGAAGCAGCAGAAAATGGATGGAAGTGATGACTTTTGATGCCAATGGCAATCCACAATTCGGTGGCCGTTATTTTAATTATCGGGAAGACGATATCAAACCCAAACAACCCGCATTCCGCTTTTGTCTGGAATACAAAAAAGACGCCAATGCCAAACTCAATTATGATCCTGAATTAAACATGATCGTTATGGCACATCTGGTGAGTGAAGAAGGTGATAACAAAAAGAAACACACCCTTGTACCCTACGGCACTTTTGAAGGCTTTAAATGGCTTGGCGGAAAATGGGTACACCAAGCTGATATCACACAAGTAAACCCCGATGGAAGGGTGAATCCGGATCAAACGAGGAGAAAACAGTAAAACATTTGGATATGTCTGATGTCGGATGTCTGATTTATTTTAGATCCGACATCAGACATCAGACATCTAATCAAGTTTTAGCACCGCCAAAAACGCTTCCTGAGGTACTTCTACGTTCCCAATCTGGCGCATGCGTTTTTTACCTTCTTTCTGTTTTTCCAATAGTTTACGCTTACGGCTGATATCACCACCATAACATTTGGCAGTTACATCTTTACGCATCGCACTGATATTTTCACGTGCAATTACTTTGGCTCCAATGGCAGCTTGTATCGCGATCTGGAATTGTTGTTTAGGCAATAATTCTTTTAGCTTTTCACAGAGTCTGCGACCAAAGTCTTGTGCGCGACTACGGTGAATCAAAGCACTCAATGCATCTACTTTATCTCCGTTCAATAGGATATCCATCTTGACGATGTCTGCTTCACGATAGCCGATCGGGCTATAATCAAATGAAGCATATCCACGGGTAGAGCTTTTCAGTTTATCATAGAAATCAAATACGATCTCAGTCAATGGCATTTCAAAAATCAATTCCACACGTGATGGTGTGAGATAGCTTTGATTGATCAGGATACCACGCTTACCCAAACAGAGGGTCATGATATTACCAATATAATCAGGTAATGTGATAATCTGCGCTTTGATAAATGGCTCTTCAATTCGATCGATCTTCACCACATCAGGCATTTCAGCCGGATTGTTCACGATGATCTTTTCACCACGGGTGGTATATGCATTGAAACTTACGTTCGGTACGGTAGTGATAACGGTTTGATTGAACTCGCGTTCCAAACGCTCTTGAATGATCTCCATGTGGAGTAATCCCAAGAATCCGCATCGGAAACCGAAACCAAGTGCTTGCGAAGTTTCCAGTTCAAAAGTCAGAGAAGCATCATTCAGTTGGAGTTTGTCCATACAATCGCGCAACTCTTCAAACTCGTCTGTATTTACCGGGAAGATACCTGCGAAAACCATGGGTTTTACTTCTTCAAAGCCATGGATCATTTCACCGGGATTGTTGGCGAGTGTAATGGTATCACCCACTTTCACTTCTTTGGCATTTTTGATACCGGTGATGATATATCCTACATCACCCGCACGCACTTCCTGCTTTGGAGTCATGCTGAGTTTCAATACCCCTACTTCATCTGCGAAATAATCATTACCGCTGGCTACAAAACGAATCTTATCTCCCTTTTTCAGTACCCCATTCAGAATACGGTAGTACACGATGATACCGCGAAAACTATTGAAAACACTATCAAAGATCAATGCTTGTAATGGTGCTTCAGGGTCTCCTGCCGGTGCGGGGATACGTTCTACAATGGCTTCCAGAATTTCTTCGATACCTATACCTGATTTACCACTCGCCAGCAGAATATCTTCCTGCTTACAACCAATTAAATCCACGATCTGATCGGTTACTTCCGGAATTTTAGCGCCATCCATATCGATCTTGTTGATCACAGGAATGATCTCCAGGTCATTTTCAATGGCCAAGTATAAATTACTGATGGTTTGCGCTTGAATACCCTGAGAAGCATCTACCAACAACAAAGCTCCCTCGCAAGCAGCCAATGCACGGCTCACTTCATAGCTGAAATCCACGTGACCGGGTGTGTCGATCAGGTTGAGTACATACTGCTCGCCTTTATAGGTATAATTGATTTGAATAGCGTGACTCTTAATGGTAATTCCCTTTTCACGTTCCAGGTCCATATCATCCAGTACCTGGTCCATCATCTCCCGCTCAGTAATGGTCTTGGTATGCTCTAACAATCTGTCTGCCAGCGTACTTTTCCCATGGTCGATATGTGCGATAATGCAAAAATTCCTGATTTGCTTCATAAGGGCGCAAAGATAAGATGAAAAGGGACAAGACCGAAGAATCGGGGAACAAGCTTCGCCCTGTTTACACACTGTTATTCAACAAAATCAGATCAAGACCATATTTTGCTATATTAGGGTACTAAGTCCCTGATAATTATGTTCTTGAATAAGATCAACAAAAAAGCCCAGATCAACAATGAAACGGGGCTAGGTACCAATACATCCCTGAGTGGGGGTGGTCGTTTTTTCAATCGAGATGGCAATCCCAATATGGATGTAAGGGGGATGAATCTTTGGGAACGTTTGAATATTTATCATTCCCTTCTAACGATGTCATGGTTGAAGTTTTTAGTTTTTGTTATCGTCTATTTCATTGGAACGAACTTATTGTTTACTGCCATCTATTTTTTGATTGGTATTGATCATTTAGGCGGGCTGATGGAAGTAACCGGTATGGAATTGTTTGGTGAAGTGTTCTTCTTTAGCGCCCAAACATTTACCACTGTAGGCTATGGGCGTATCAATCCGATAGGATTTGCCGCCAGTTTTACAGCTTCGATGGAAGCATTGACCGGATTGATGACCTTCGCTATTGCAACCGGCATCATGTGGGGACGATTTTCAAAACCCAAAGCGTATATCCGTTACAGCAAAAATGCCATCATTGCCCCTTTTAAAGATGGAATCGCATTGATGTTCCGAATGGTACCGTATACCAGAAATTACCTGGTGAATGTAGAAGTGAGAGTGACATTGGCGATCCATGTGGAAGAAAATGGACAGCATAAGAACAGGTTCTACAATATGCCATTGGATATTTCCAAAGCGAATACGATGACTGCTAATTGGACATTGGTGCATATGATCAATGAGGAGAGTCCGATTTATGGTTTTACAAAAGAAGACCTCACCAATGCACGGGCTGAAATATTGGTGTTTGTACAGGGGTTTGATGAGAGTGTATCTAATACAGTGGTATCGCGCACTTCTTATACATATGAAGAATTCATTTTCGGCGCGAAATTCTTACCGATGTATCATCCGAATGAAGACGGCACTAAAACAGTGTTGCATCTTGATCAGTTGGATGCTTATGAAGCAGTGACTTTGCCTGTGAAATGATTTCATTTGAAGGATGGGACGCAGATTTTTATGATTGGTTATGATCATAATCAATCATAAAAATCTGCGCCCCATCAAAATACACCTGAATATTATTCAAGCGAATCAATAATCACTTTGAACTCATCTGCAATCAAAGAAGCGCCTCCTACGAGTCCACCATCTACATCAGGTTGACTGAATAATTCTTTGGCATTGGATGCTTTTACACTGCCACCGTATAAAATGGAAATCTCCTGCGCAACAGCATCACCATATTTTGCAGCGAGCTGTTGACGGATATAGGCATGCATTTCTTGCGCTTGTTCGCTGGTAGCTGTTTTGCCGGTACCAATTGCCCAAATGGGCTCGTATGCAATCACTACTTTTTTCAATGCATCTGCGGAAAGATGATACAATGATTCTTCCAATTGTTGGGCTACAAATTCATTTTGTGTACCTGTCTCACGAATCTCCAAGGGTTCTCCACAGCAAAAGATGGGTGTGATCTGATGCTCCAAGGCAATATTTACTTTTTCAGCCAAGAACTGATTGCTTTCCTGAAAATATTCACGACGCTCAGAGTGACCCAATACTACGTGCGTTATCCCTAATGAGTTCAACATAACAACTGATGTTTCTCCGGTATAAGCACCGCTTTTTTTATTGTAACAGTTTTGAGCTGCAATATACACTTGTGTTTTACCTGCAACTTTGCCTTGCGCCATCGACAAATAAGGAGCCGGCACTGCAAATACCACTTGTCTGTTCTCATTCAGGTCATAGTTATGAGACAATAACTGATCAAGTAGTTGTTCTCCTTCTGTGATGGTGAGATTCATTTTCCAGTTGGCCGCGGCGATTTGCTTTCTCATTAGTGGGTATTTTTTAAAGTCAGCGAAAATACAGTTTTCTTCTGTGCTCTCTGTGTATTCAGTGGCAATTAATTTGCCACTGAAGGCACTGAAATACACTGAAATTATTTTGCGGAGAGTGTAATGAGTATTTGCTTTTCAATTTCACTCAAAGATTGGTTTTTGAGTTTTTTCCAGTTATCAATATCTACCAAAGCCTTGTCAGTTTTATATTTCACACCCTTACAACCCCAGCTGAAATCAGGAATAATATTGGGTAATAATCCTTCCCCAAATACATTACAAGATACCCCAATTACAGAACCTGTATTGATAGAGGAGTTGATCGCCGTTCTTGAATAATCACCCATGATGACCCCACATTTATAGCCTGCGGGTAAATACTGCTTTTCCGCTTCACTCCATACCTGAACAATACCCGCTGTATTTTTCAAATTACTATTACTGGTGCCTGCACCCCAATTACACCACTCACCTATTACTGCATCACCCATATAACCATCATGTGCTTTATTGGAATAGCCCATCATAATACTGTTCTTGATCTCACCTCCACCCATGCAATAGGGTCCGAGTGTTGTGGCACCATAAATGCGGCTGTTCATTTTCAGCACTGAATGATCCCCTAAAGCAAAGGGTCCTCGTATGGCAGAACCTTCCATCACAACTGCATTTTTACCAATATAAATAGGTCCTGTTGATGCATTCAATAGCGCATGCTCTACAATTGCTCCTGACTCTATGAAAATATGTTCGGCATGTATGCATCGATTGGTAGATGAGATTGCTGCTGATGTTTTGCCACGAGTTAATACATCAAAATCAAAACGCAAGATCCGGTCGTTCCACTGTATCAGATCCCATGGAAACTGTATCCGATCAACCATTGCATGATCATGTATATTTTCAAAATACTGCAATGATTGAGCTGCATCAAAATCTTCAAAAGAAAGATGTGTTTTACCAACAATCAATCCGTATTCATCTGCCCAGCAATCGTTTTTATCTAAACTTTGTACTAGATCTACCAATGCCTTATCGGGAATCACGGATGCATCTATCCAGATGTGTTCATCGGCACCGGCATAACCATACAGATTTTGCAAATACTTTTCTGTATGAATGAAGACCTGCATGCCGGTCAACTGCTCCCATCTCTCTGCCATGGTAAGCATACCCATACGTAAAGCAGCTACAGCCTTGGTTTGGGTCAATGGCCACAAACGTTTTCTTTGCGAATTATCGAATAGAATGATCGACATAGTACAAACTTAAAGCTTTTGGAGGGAAAGCGGGTTGACAGATGACAGTGGATAGTTGACAGAAAGCGTAACGCTTTTATATTGGGTATTTGTTTGGAAATGGATACTCCCCTAATTTTAATTTTATGATGATCGTTCCTGCGATACCTGCGGACTACAAAGAGATCACAGATGTATGGCAGGCATCTGTGAAAGCGACCCATCATTTTTTACCTGCTGATTTTACAGCGCAATGGAGAGATCAGGTGGAGACTGTTTTCTTACCGATGGTGCAATTGTATTGTGCTAAAGATGAAGCAGGAAATATTGTTGGCTTTGTGGGAGTAGCGGAACAGAAGATTGAGATGTTATTCTTAGATCCTGATTCACGTGGCAAAGGCATCGGAAAACAACTGACTGAATTTGCCATTCAAACTTTACAAGCCAATGCCGTTGATGTGAATGAACAAAATGAGCAGGCTGTTGGATTTTATCTGAAAATGGGATTCAAACAAGTAGGCAGAAGTGAAAAAGATGCACAGGGCAATGATTATCCCATTCTGCATCTTTCTTTATAAGCTATCGTCCATACCGATAATGTCCGATGATAGGATAAGCGAATAGCATATCTTCCATTACTTGTCCATCGCCGATATTATGAATCACCAATGGTCGTTGTTGGTCTTTTGATTTTTGATGCACAATAATGCCAATATGTTTCATCCCTCTTGGTAATTGCCAGCAAACAATATCTCCTGCACGATAATCAGCTGCACTCCTCGAAATCGGCAATACAATTCCTTTACGCGAAAAGAAATACATCAGGTTGGGCACTCTTCGGTGATCGATATTCCGATCTGTTGTTTTCAATCCCCAATAGTTAGGATAGAACTGAAAATTTCGACGCATGTCTTCATGTACTTCTCTTTGCAAGTCGATACCCATTTTGCGATAGGCACGAATCACAACATCGGTGCATACCCCTTTATCAGCAGGCACATCGCCCATTGGATAATGGATACGGAAATAAGAAAGATCATACAGCACTTTTTGACGGGTTAATGTGTATGCCGAATCTGCCAGCCGCCCATAAAAATCAGACTGTGCGATAGCAACATTCAAAAAAATCAGCAAAAGCAACATACAACACCCGTACTTCGAAAAATTTGCCATGGTTTCATCTTTCCCATAGAATGCATACTTCCCGAATTTGCATAGTGTTGATCGTTAAAGTATTCTTTATATGATCAGTTATTATCGGACTTGAATACATAGGTTGTCGCGTAGTTGTCGCGTTGTTATCGCGTTGTTATCGCATACTTGTCCCCAATCTAAATAGATATGCGATAAGAATATGATAAAATAATTTAATAAAGTACTTGCAAATATGATAATATTTTTATATCTTACTGAGATAAACGCTAGAACATGCCAACACTACATGGACCGCTACGGTACACGGGTACCATTGATGAACTGGTTGCCTATCAAATGAAAGGCAGTGATAAAACCATTGTGCGTAGAAAGGCCTTTATCACAAAAGGTGCTTATCAAAAAGAGCCCCAGTATGCAGCCATGAGACGGAACAGTGCAGAATTTTCCATTTGTGCACGGGCAGGTAAAATGGTAAGAACAGCGCTTCCGATCATGATGCGATTAACCGATCAGAATATGACCCCTGTGCTACAAGGCTTTTGTAAAATTCTCCAAAAAAGAGATACTTTACATCCACATGGGGAAAGACCCGTTCTTTTTTCGATGCACAAAGAGGCACTCACTTCGCTGCCATTTACCAAAAGACATTTGTTTGATTCGGTATGGAAACAAAGACCTGTTGCCACATTGCTTAGGGAAAAAACAGCGCTACACATACAGATCGGTGAGTTATTACCCGGTTTTAATTTTCAGCTTCCCTGGCAAAAGCCTTATTTCAGAATCATCGCTTCACTGGCTGCCATTCAAGATGTGTATGCTGACCAGATCAAAAACCCATCTACCCTTAATACAAAGAATTTACCCTCAACCACTGTTTTCAGCGACTGGATGATGGCCAAAAAAACAGTACCAGCGCACTGCATGAATCTCCAACTGGAAAATATGGACCTAATTGAAGATGCAAGTATTACATGGATTGGTACGATTGGCATTCAAATGGGAGAACCAGATCTTACGGGAACCATTCAACCGGTTAAATATGCTTGTACTGCGAGGATATTGGTGACGGGGTAAATATGTAAAGCAGATACTAAGTTGAATGATCTACTCATTTGTAAGACGAATTAGTAAAATAAAAAAGTCGCTCAATTCATGAACGACTTTTAGTGCCCCAGGCGGGAATCGAACCCGCACTCGCTTTTTCGGCGAACAGGATTTTAAGTCCTGCGTGTCTACCAGTTCCACCACCAGGGCAGTGGTAAAAAAAATCCCGTCACGCATGACGGACGGGATTGCTGAGCGGAAGACCGGGCTCGAACCGGCCACCCCGACCTTGGCAAGGTCGTGCTCTACCAAATGAGCTACTTCCGCAATCGATATAAGAACTAAATCGGGAGTGCAAAAATAGGATTCTACAGCTCCTGACAAAATTTTTTGTTGATTTTTTATTTGTACTCAGGCGTATACTTACTGCTGCTCTGTACTTCTACATCAGGCTTCCCTTTGTAGCGCTGGTTGTACAGACGATAACATCCACCCAATACAAAAGCAAGGATACAAAACACTTGCAGATAGAAAAGAAAACGTGATGAATTTACCCAGTTTCTGGTAAAGTCTTTTTCCTGTGCGGCTTGTTGTTCGTTCGACATAATTTTGAATTGCTGTGCAAAAATAAGGCAGTACAACTTATTATAAAATCTTTCTGCGAATAATTTCCTGAAAACGGGTGCGTTTGTTGATAAAATAGTCCCAAACAATGGTTCCGGAATACACGCCCTGCAGGGATTTCATGGGCTTTTTCACTCTATGATTTTTTTCCGATTTTCCCATTAACCAGATCTTTACCACCGCCCAGTGCGCTTTCATGATCGCTGTAAAAAAAGCCAGATCCCCTGTTAACAATCCTTTCCATGCAGAAATGGCATCCAAACCAAATCGCACCGGTAATTTCCACAGTTTTTCACTCAAGGGAAGATTCTTATTCAACATCAACAAATTGTTCCTGAAATTCAAAAACACTTTTCGTCCACCTCTGGGTAATGTTCCACCCCCAACATGGTAAACAACTGAAGCCGGACAACTCATGATCGTATATCCCGCCAATTGCATCCGCCAACAAAGGTCAATTTCTTCCTGATGGGCAAAAAATCCGGCATCCAATCCACCCATTTCGTGATATACAGATGCCCGCACAAACATGGCCGCCCCGGAAGCCCAAAAAACAGGCTCGGGTTGGTCGTATTGTCCTTGGTCAGTCTCACAAACATCAAACACCCTTCCGCGAGAAAAAGGATATCCGAGCTGATCGATCCAGCCACCGGCCGCGCCAGCATATTCAAACAGATGGGGTTGATGATACGACAAGAGTTTAGGCTGACAGGCAGCAATCCTGAAGTCCTTTTCCATACATGCAATGATCGGTTCGATCCATCCCGGCGTTACTTCCACATCAGAATTGAGTAAAACATAATAATCTGCCTGAACATGCTTCAAAGCCCAGTTATATCCACCCGCAAAGCCCTCATTGGTAAGATTGTATAAGCAATCGACTGAAGGAAATGAGTCTTTAACTAAATCCATCGACCCATCCGTAGAAGCATTGTCCGCAACGATCACAGATTTGTTGGAATAGGTAGACGCAATCACCGACGGAAGAAAAGCCTCTAAATGCTTTCTCCCATTATAATTTAAGATGACAATCGCTACATGGGGGAATTCCAAGGAATAAGGTTTATGTGCGAAAATAGAGGGAAATGGTGAAAGGTGAAAAATCAAAAATCAAAAGTCAAAAGTCAAAAGGGTAGTGCTTATTTTTGACTTTTGACTTTTGATTTTTGACTTCTCACATCTTCCCCCACTCAATCAACCCCCTCACTTCCTTCGGTACGGTTCGCTCTCTGATTTTGGAGGTTTTTTCGCCGAGGCGAACGATGATGGTTTGTTTGGAAGGGATCACAATGATGTATTGTCCGAGGATACCTCTTGCATAAAAAATTTCAGGGTTCAGCGGATCGAGCCACCATTGGTATCCATAATAATCACAAGCTGCTCCTTTCAAATCAGTGATACCACAAGCTTTGATGGAATTGGCCCAATAAGTACTATCAATAATGGGTGCTCCATTCCATTTACCACTATCCAGCATCAACTTACCAATTCGCGCAAAATCGCGGGTATTGGAGTTAAAACAACAATAGGCTTTGATATGTCCGTTTTCTTTATCCGTACTCCATAAAGCAGGATGCTCGGCACCCAATGGTTTCCAAAGTTTTTCAGCAGCATAATCGCTGAGACTTTGTCCGGTAGCTTTTTCCAGGATCAATCCCAACAATTGTGTATCACCACTTTTATAAGAATGAACAGTACCCGGTTTGTCTTTCATCTTAACGCTGGTAGCAGTAGCATATGCATCTGTTCCATAGTAGATTTCAGAAGTAACAGAGAATAGATTCCAGTAAGATTCATTCCAATCGGTTCCGCTACTCATGGTTAATACATCGATGATGCGAACTGCGGCTTTATCTCCTTCTTTGAATTCAGGTAAATAATTTCCTACCGGCTCTTCCAGTGATTTTATTTTCCCTTCTTTCAAAGCCACACCAATCAATATACTGGTAATGCTTTTTGCCATGGAGAAGGATCCTGATTTTGAGCTGTCGCTATACCCTTTCCAATATTTCTCAAAAACCACTTCATTGTTTCGGATCATGAGTAATCCAACGGTTCCCAATTCCTCTAATAAAGTATTGAGCGAATCAGGATATGGAATCTGATTATAATTCGCAGCGTTGGTCCAGGGTTGTGGTGTGGAGACCGCTACTGTATTGTTCGTAAATTTTTCATAATCATCGATATTGGCAAAATTGTACCGAACAGCGGTGAACAGGTAGGTTTTACCTGAGATCAATGCATAAGCGCTAAAACTAAGGATGATCAAGAGTATCGTCCAGAGTAAACCGCGGAAGAATTTTTTCATGATAAGTTGTAGGTTTGATGTTTGAAATTAGGTTTTTTGCCACAGAGGACACTGAAGAGCACTGAAATATTTTGATTTTTTTGCATCAGTCATGAGAGAACAGCATTTGAAAGAATCACAGAAATAGCTGTATCTTGCAATTAGAAAACAAATTATGCACTTCCTGCACCTCAATTTAGACTTCCTCGATCATCCTTGTTGCTAAGGATGTATGGGTTTTGTTTTCATACTTTCCTGTGAAAGCCATTCTTTATTTTATTTCAATCATTTTAGTATGCTTACTCAATCAGTATCAGCGAATACAGCTGCGTATTTGCAGTTGGAAGAACAATATGGTGCACATAATTATCATCCATTACCGGTAGTATTGGAAAAAGGTGCCGGTGTATTTTTATGGGATGTAGACGGAAAAAGATATTATGATTTCCTCAGCGGTTATTCCGCCGTGAATCAGGGACATTGTCACCCAAAGATCATTGCCAGTTTAGTAGAACAAGCACAGAAACTTACCCTTACCTCTCGTGCATTTCACAACAACCTTTTAGGCGAGTATGCAAAATTCATCACCCATTATTTCGGGTATGATAAAGTATTGCCTATGAATACCGGTGTGGAAGGTGGTGAAACTGCTATCAAATTGGCTCGCAGATGGGCTTACACAAAAAAGGGAGTTGCAGAAAATAAGGCCAAAATCATTTTTGCGGAAGGCAATTTCTGGGGAAGAACATTGGCAGCTATTTCTTCTTCAAATGATCCAAGTAGCTACAAAGGCTTTGGTCCGTACATGCCTGGATTTGAACTCATTCCATACAATGATACCATTGCATTAGAAAAAGCATTACAGGATAAAAACGTAGCCGCTTTCATGGTAGAACCTATCCAGGGAGAAGCCGGTGTAGTAGTACCTGATGAAGGTTATTTATCAAAAGTAAGAGAATTGTGTAGCACCTATAATGTACTCTTCATCGCCGATGAAATTCAAACCGGACTGGCTCGTACGGGAAAAATGCTGGCTTGTGATCATGAAAATGTGAAGCCGGATATTTTGATTCTAGGAAAGGCATTGAGCGGTGGCGTGTTGCCGGTATCAGCGGTATTGGCCAATGATGAAGTAATGATGAATATCAAACCCGGAGAACATGGATCGACCTATGGTGGTAATCCATTGGCTTGTGCAGTTGCCACAACTGCATTGACAGTATTGAAAGAAGAAAGAATGGCTGAAAATGCAGAAGCTATGGGGTCCTTATTAAGATCGGAGCTCGCAGCACTTCAATCACCTTTTATAGCAACCATTCGTGGTAAAGGATTGTTGAATGCGATTGTGATCAAACACCACAATCCGGAAGCAGCCTGGGATCTTTGTATAGAGTTAAAAGAAAAAGGACTCCTTGCCAAACCCACACACGGCGACAAAATCCGCTTCGCCCCACCGCTGCTCATCACCAAAGAGCAGATAATGGAATGTGTGGGGATTATCGGTGACTCTTTGAAAAAACTAATTTGAGGAAAGAGACAAGAGACAGGATACAAGACATAAGGAAGATTCAAGAATCAAGATACAAGAAAGCTGCAGGCTGCAAGCTACAAGCCTCACCTCTTTTCCGCCGGACTGAAGTCCGGCGCTGTTTGAAATTGTGTATTGGCCACTTAAAACATAGATGTATAGAACTATCCTTGTGGCTTGCAGCTTGCGGCTTGAAGCTTTCTTGTGCCTTGCAGCTTGCGGCTTGTAGCTTTCTTATGCCTTGTCTCTTCTTTCTTGTACCTTTTTATGATTCTTCTGTTTTTACAACAGGTATTTTCGGAAACAGTACCATGATTTGAATGACAATGGCGCAGGCTAGAATGCCATAAAGTGCAGGTTGTTTTACCGGACATTCACCAAACATACAACTGGAAACCAATACATAATTGCGAATAGCCCAAGCCAGATTAATAGCGCCGATAAAAACATTGGTACGTTTGGTCGAGATACGAGGTATCGCGAAAAATAAAATCGCTGCGGTGCAAAAGAACACATGAAACAATCCGGGTCGTCCAAAACTTGTTCCTTCTGCAGCAAATCCGGAAATAGTGAGTCCCTTACTTTCAATAACAGTCCATGGAAGAAAACATAGTGCGAGTAATATAAATGCAGCTATAATTCCTATCTGCTGTGAATATTTCATGATTGATAATTGTGCTGCGAAGTTAAGCACCTATCAGGAAAGAAGACACAACTTCAACATAACAGTATTAATACAGGGAAGATTTGTAAGCATAACTGCCAGCAGGTTGTTGATTGGCACCCAGCTTAAGCAGAGACACTACAGTTCTTTGTGTTCCCTGGGTATATTCAACATAATATTGACCGGCGCTGTAGTTTTGTCCGAATTGAACAGTACTATTGGCTTGTATTTGATTTTTTTGCTCAATCAATCTGCCTTGCACATCCACTACTTTCATTGTGATCGGTAATTGTGTCTGCTTACTGTTCAGTTGAACGGTAAAGAATTGTGTAGCAGGATTTCCCATTACTTTGATATGAAACTGCTGATCATGGATAGTAGCTGCCGTAGTATTAGAAACAGTCACTTTGAAAGGTACACGTTGACTAGACACCCCATTCACAACTTGTGCCACCCAAAGCGTTTGGATGCCTACTTGATTAATCACCGATGGTTGTATCGGAGATTGATTCACTGCTGCAGAAGTATAAAACTGGAGTGTGGCATTGGGTAATGCAGTTACCTGTTTTTCAATATTGATATTGTTTCCAAATTTCCTAGCATCGTATGTTGCATCTGTCACGATGGGCGCTTGCGGCTGAACAGTAATATCGGCAGTAGCTGTTGCGTAGCAACCGGAACTATGTATTTTTTGATAATGAACTTTCGCTACTCCGGGTTCTAAACCTCTGATAAAACCAGCGGCATCGATATCCAAGTACGTATTCTTTTCTGATATCCACTCTCCCCCATTGGTCTCGGGCATCAAACGAATGGTTTGTCCGGCTACCACTTTTCTATACCCATGTATCTCGATAGAAGGAGGAGCTGCCATAACAGTGAATACTGTTTGTGCAGTTGCCTGACATCCATTTTCTTCCAATGTATACTGAACGGTAACTGTACCGGCAGTTTTTCCCATCAATGTATGTTGGTGTAAAGAAGCAATAGTACTGTCACTTACAGACCAATATCCCTTTCCACCCATAGACTTCAATTGAATGCTGCTTCCTTCACAAAGTTGAGAGGAGGGTGTAAATGCATTGGATGATTGTTGTACCAATAAGGGTTGCATTTCAATGATTGGTAATTGAGGTGTTGCAGCTATTTCTAATGATTGGCTAACACTGCTCTCACAACCTGCTATTGATTGTACCCGATAAGTAATGGTAATTTTTCCGGGAGCGATTGCTTTAAGTATACCCTGTTGATCAATAGTAGCGAAGGTAGACTCGCCAACTGACCAATAACCGCCCTGATTCGTATGCTTCAACTGATATACATTACCACTGCAAAAGTTAGTTGAGGTTTGAATTGAAGACAGAACAGGGCTCTCATGAATTTCAATAGAATTCACTTTCTCTTTATGTCCATCTATGTATAATAATTCCGCTTCGTAGATACCCGGACGAGTCGCTTTGAAACTGAATTGATAACTAATGGCAGCTTCGGGATTACGAAACAATTGAACACGATGATTGTATTGATCCGCTACATAGATATTCTCCTGCGCATCAATGAATAAACCATAAGGATAAGAAAATTGATTCATGCCCTTACCCAGTCCATTTCCACCGGCAACAGTTACACCTTGCTTAGCACCTTTACTCCAACGTTGGATACGTTGATTGGTTTCATCCGCAATAAAAAGATCACCGTTATCATTGAGCGCAATATCAGTTGGAAAATACAACTGATCTGCAGCTGAACCTCTTTTGCCACCTGCTACTGTTATTCCTTCTTTTGCATCCTTAGTCCATAATTGAACACGATCGTTTGCCGCATCTGCGATGTATAGATTTCCAAATGCATCTACTTTTACACTGCTGGGATATCTGAGTTGATCTGCTTTATTACCCGCCTGCTTCCCTCCTGCTACTGTAATACCTTCTACTGCACCGGGTATCCATTTTTGGATGCGGTGGTTATAATTATCTGCTACATAAATATTACCTTCTTTATCTAAGCAAATACCGAAAGGCATATTAAATTGACCAGCTTTATGACCTCTTCCATTACCACCCGCAACAGTAATGCCGTAAGGGTTAGAGGGTGAAAATTTTTGGATACGCTGATTGGCAGCATCAGAAACATACAAATTACCTTCTTCATCCACAGCTACACCCATGGGATAATCCAACTGATCGGCGGCATCACCCTGACCACGACCACCGGCAACGGTAATACCTACTTTAGCACCGGGTATCCATTTTTGAACACGATGATTGAATTGATCAGCGATATAGATATTACCGGCTGCATCTACTGCAATACCGCTTGGATAACGAAACTCATCTTCTTGAGTACCCTCTACTGCAGTTCCGGCAACCGTCTGAATTAACGCAGGTGTATAATTGCTTTTTACTGTCTGTCCGTTATGCTTCCATAATAATTGCGCTACTCTGGGTGAAACGCCACTGATCTGCAACGATGCATTTTCACAAAGAGATGAAGCTTTGAAACTAAGATTTTGTTTGGTTGGGATGACGGTAAATGTTGAATCTGCTTTCACGCCATTCGACATCAGCAACAGCAGCAAAAAGAACAGGTTGTTGCGAACCTGAGTTGCGATTTGAAGAATGAATTTGCGCTGCAGTTGCATGGACTAAAATCACTTTGATTTGATGGTACAAAGTGACCACAATGGCAGCCGGTGGCAAATAACGGTAATATTGAAAATAAGGTAGTAGCGATGGTTAGAATGGTAGAAACGGTACTACAACCACCAAATCACAATCTGTTGTAGTACAGGATTCTTTTCCATCAACAAATACGTTGAACCAGAAATTTGTAGAAATCGACCTAGCAAAATGAAGGGTTTGAGCAAGGTCTAAGAAAGGCTTGTACAGATTCTACTACAAAGCGCCATCAATACTATCAATGAAATTGTAGTAGCATGATAGTATACAAAAGAAAAAGAGCCGTTCGATTGGAACTGCTCTTCTCTTTTGGGTTTTCCCGGATAAGGGGTTTTCTATAGGTTGGGGTTACGAAAACAGTTTATCTGACTTTGATCAGTTGAATTATTTTTCTTCTGGTTCCCTGTAGGAATTCAGCATAATAAGTACCTGATCCTAAATTATGTCCAATCTGAATAGTACTATTTGGCAACTGATTCGCTTTAGACTCTAATGGGCGACCATTGATATCAAATACGCGAACCTGGATTGGTAAATCGTGCTTGCTTTCCATCTGAATGGTGAAGAAGCTACGACTTGGGTTACCCATTACTTTGATTTCCAGATCTGATTCTGTTGATACAGCTACCTTCTTAGTTGTGGGCACTGATTCCGTTGCAACAGCTGTTGCTGTGGTGTTCGATACGATTGTGCTGGCAGGTGCTGTTTCGGCACAACCAAAATCAGCACAAGAACCCAATTGATCTCCTTCGTGGTTTCCAATATGCGCCGGAACTGCATTAATGCTTACATGCAAAATCTGAACATTTGATGGATTACCCGGAGGTCTATGACAAACATAAACTTTCTTGGTATCACGTCCTTTTGAATCATATACCCTGATATCTCTTACACAAATTGTAATTCGGCTCTTAGACACACAACCCGCTTGCGTTCTCACAGAAACCTCAAATGTATAGGTACCTGCCTGAGTTGGCGCAAATACTGGTTGGCTACTTGTAGTACTACTCAAGGTTGCATTACCTGAAACAACTGTCCAATTATACGTGTAAGAAACTCCACCGGAAGCATTTGCCCTTAATGTTACACGTTGAGGACCATAACCTAAGTAGATATTGGTTGGAATACCACCTGTATAAGTATTGTTTTCAGGAATAGCCGTGATACTGCTGGAGCAATTAGCCAGTGGCACTACTGTTACTGTTTGAGTAGCAGTGTTTTTGTTTCCTGCAGCGTCCGTTGCAGTCCAAGTTACTACGGTTACACCTAATGGGAATGTAGCAGGTGCATTATTGGTTACCACCGGAACTCCACAATTATCAGAAGCAACTGGAGTACCTAAGTTAACGGCTGTTCCAAATGTTACATTCACATTCGCAGGGGCAGTGATCGAAGGCAGTTGATTATCTGTTACCGTTACGGTAAAGCTTCTCGATACACTATTACCACTGGCATCTGTTGCTGTAACATTTACTGTAGTGATTCCGACAGGGAATACAGTTCCGGAAGCCTGGCTATAGGTATATGTAATCGGGCTTCCACAATTGTCTGTTGCTGTAACCGTATAGTTAACGGTAGCTCCACACATTCCTGCAGCGCTGTTGGTGGCAATATTGATCGGTTGTAGCATTACCGGAGCTTCTGTATCAACTACAGTAATTGTTTGACTAGCCGATACTTGATTACCTGCAACATCCGAAGCAGACCAAGTTCTGGTGATGACATAATTATAGAACGAAGCCTGTGCAGGATTGCTGCCTTTGGTAGATGATTGAGTAAATGATACAACTACGTTTTGATCAAAGTTATCTGAAGCGGTTACGGCGGCTACTGATGGAATGTTACCACAACTTACTGTTGTATTGGCAGGAACCCCATTGAGCACAGGCGCTGTTTTATCACGAACGATGACCAATTGAACAGCCGTAGTTTCATTCCCTGCTGCATCTCTAGCAGTCCAAATAATCGAAGTGGTACCAATTGGATAAGTAGTACCGGTAGCATTGTTACCGAAAGAAACTACATTAACATTATCAGTAGCAGTAGGTGTACCCAATGACAATACAGTAGCAGTATTCGAACCAATAGGCGCATCTACAACTATATCAGTAACACCTGCAATCAAAGGTTTTTCTGTATCAACAACTGTAATGATCTGTATGCCCGTAGCTGTATTACCATAAGCATCCGTAATGTTCCAAATCACTTGATTCTGGCCCAATTGATACACTGATGGCGCAACATTACTTATTTGTACTGCCTGTCCACTATTATCATAACCACTGGCAGTACCTAAATTAACACCTGTTGCAAAATTGACACCCGGATTTGTAGGAACAGTTAAGTTAGATGGAGCAACCAGTACAGGCGCTTCTTTATCTTCAACAATTACGAATTGTGTAGCTGTAGTTTTATTTCCGGCAGCATCAGTCGCAGTCCAGGTAACAGTGGTTTGTCCAATCGGGAACTGATTAGGTGCATCATTGGTAACGGCGGCGAAGCCACTGTTATCTGTTGCACTTGCGCTACCCAATGAAACATTGGTAGCAAAAGCCTGACTACTATTGGTAGTAGTGGTAACAGCTGCAGGGACAACAAGTACCGGTGGCTCCATATCTCTAACAGTCACCACTTGTGTAGCACTGGCTGAATTACCTGCTGCATCTTTTGCAGTCCAAGTAACTATTGTATTTCCAAGTGGGAATTGAGTAGGTGCATTATTAGTAATCACTACTCCAGACCCTGAGTTATCATTTGCAATGGCTTCTCCAATATCTACACCTGTTGCAACAGCAACACCCGCATCGGTATTCACAGTGATGTTTGCTGGTGCGGTAATGGTAGGTGCCTGGTTATCAAACACTTTTACGGTGAAGCTGGCGCTTGCAGTATTTCCACTTACATCAGTAGCTGTAACCTGTACAGTGGTTGTTCCAATTTGGAAGAAGGAACCTGATACTATATTATAGGTATAAGCAACCGGACTACCACAAGCATCGCTGGCATTAATGCTGTAGCTAACATTGGCACCTGCTGCATTCGCTGCAGTTGGCACATTGATATTATTAATCGTTCCAAATACAGGAGCTTGGTCATCTACAACAGTAATGGTTCTGGAAACAGTGGTTGTATTATTAGAACCATCAGTTGCAGACCATGTTCTGGTAATGGTATAATTATAATGCGCTGCACTGTAAATATCTGCACTACGTGTAGTGGTTTCAGTGAATGTTACAGCAACATTTCCATCAAAATCATCAGTTGCGGTAACAACAGGTGCTGAAGGAACAGCAGAACAATTCACAGTAACATTAGATGGTAAATTATTGAGTACCGGCGGAGTTACATCATTTCTCACCACCACTACCTGTTGTGTTTGAGTTGAAGTGTTACCATTACCATCATTGTAAGTCCAAACAATATTGTAAGTACCACTTTGTGTAAAGGTCAGTTGACTATTAGTGGTAGCCGTAACAGTTCCTACACAATTATCAGATGCTGTTGGATAATTGGTAATCGTTACCGGAGCTGATAAGTTCAATGTTGGTAAAGTAGCCACATTTGGCGATGGTGGTACATTATCAACAACCGTAACAGAAATTGGTGCAGATATTTGAATGTTACCATCAACTGTTACCCCAACAGAGTAAGCTCCTGTTGCACCCGCTTGATAAGTAGCAGCGTTAGCACCTTGAATAGGCTCATCGTTCAAATACCACTGATAAGCTGTACCAACTGTTGCAATCGATAGAGTTACTTTTGAAGATGGACAAATAGTGGTATTACCAGTCGCTTGAATAGCAGGCAATGGTGTTACAGTAAGCCTTACACTCTTATAAATTTTACAGTTTACAAATGGAACACCTACCGTATAAATACCGGTATTCACAGTTTGTGCATTGTAAACAATTGGGCTTGCTGAATTTGATACGAATGAATTTGGACCCACCCACTCATAAGCCGTACCGCCATTAGCAAATAAACGAATGGTACTTCCAATTCCGAAAACACTACCATTTGCTTGAGCTGTTACCGGCGGTTCTGCATATGTACTACAAGTTCCACTCACTTTAAAGTCGCTCCAGTTAGAAGCAGTACCATTTTGCGCAACGTTCACCAATGACAAATGGCGATTATTACCACTGGCATCCAGAACAGAAGTTTCAGCATTGGCAACATTAGCCCAACCTTGATTGTATTTGAAGTAAGCTACCAATCCTGTTTGTGCAGGCTGTAACTCACAATTCATATTATTGATGATCTCACACTGATTCAGCGCACGATTCCAAACCTTGGATTCTTCAAGTTTACCACGATAGAATTCAGTAAAGCCAGGTTGATTTCCTATGACAAATAAGTTAGGATTGATAGTAGTATTTAAGTTAGCTGGAGGAATGGTAGTAATATCACCAGTAGCTTCCTGTGTAGCTTTTAATACACCATCAATATAAATACGCATATTAAACCCATCATAAGTGGCCGCAACATGGTGCCATTGGTTCAGTCCATTGAATTCAGGAGCTGTCAATTTCTTCCACTCGCCATTAATATGTAAATAGAAGACCACTGATTTCCAACCATCATCAGTTCTTGGGAAGATATATCCATAGTTATGATCACGAGAAGAATTACCCATTACACTTTGGATATTTCTTTGACCATCTGTAGGATATACCCAACTTTCGAGCGTGATCTGATTGCTGATTCTAAAAGCTTCATTACTTGGATAAGTGAGTATATCATCCACTCCATCCAATGTAATACTACCACCTTTATTGGCTACTGTAATTTTCACACTGGCGAGAGGATTACATCCATTCACTTCAGAAGTAACAATATAGGTTCCACTATTGACAATCTGAGCATTGGTCAATGAAGGATTTTGCTGGTTAGAAGTAAAATTATTAGGTCCGGTCCATGAGTAAGAAGAAGCACCTTCTACATTCGCAGTTAATTGTATGGTGTTACCCACTTCTAAAATAGGACCATTCACTGTTGCAGTAATGGTAGGGGCTGTAAAAGGCGCACAGGTGTTATCATTAACAAATCTTCCAGTAGTGAAGTTCGATGTAGTAGATAACAAAGAAAAATTATTCAGTGCTCCATTGTTACCATTTCCACTCTCATCAATCACATGAGTAATACCTTCATTGTTCACGGATTCAATACCTTGATCAAACTGATAATACAACTGTAGCCCTGTTTGAGGCATTGGCAATTCACAGTTCATATTATTGGTGATCTCACAAAGATCCAAGGCCCTATTCCAAATACGCACTTCATCTAAAAAGCCTTTATAAAATTCTGTATAACCGGTTTGGTTACCAATTGAAACAGGATTGGTATTGCGAGACAGTTGACCTACAAACTCTTCGGTAGCAGAAAGAACACCATTCACATAAATACGCAATTTGAAACCATCATAAGTGGCTGCCACATGATTCCAAACATTGACTTGCGGTTTGCCATTTACTGATGGATAAGGAGCACGGGCGATCTTCCATCCTTGTCCTTCTAAGTGAACATAAAATGAAATGGATTTCCAACCATCATCTGTACGTGGAAACACATAACCCTGTGTAGCAAAAGATGATTTATTTACTACCGTTTGTATTGGGGTATTTAAATCGATAGGACGAATCCATGCTTCAATGGTAAGACCTGTACCGGTATTCAATGAAGGATTATCAGGAACAGTAATCGCATCATTCACACCATCTAAATTGATTCCACGTCCAATTCTTGTAGCTACTTGAACGGTGACATTTTGTTTTACGACACAACCATTTGATGTAGTAATGGAAACGGTATAAACACCGGCATTACCAGCCGCAGGTTGAGTTGGAGATGCTAATGTAGAATTGAACCCATTGGGACCTGTCCAACTATATGAAACGCCACCGGTAGCGTTGAATTGAATAGTTTCTGTAGTAAGATAAGAGGTTTTATCACTGCTGGCAGATGTCACAGGCTGTTCAAAAACAGTGCAGGTTCCAGTCGCAATACCTTCAACCCAATTAGATGTTAAGCCATCTAATAAAAAATTATTGAGCGTAGCATTGGCTCTACCAGCTACAGAATTTGTTACGGTAGTAAAAAGCGTATTCAACGAACCTGCTAAACCTTGATTCAATTTAAAATAAGAAACCAGCCCGGTTTGTCCACCGGCTGCTAATTCACAAGACCTGTTATTTTGAATCTCGCACTGCGTCAGCGCTCGTCTCCATATTCTGATCTCATCTACACTTCCTGCGTAGTATTCTGATTGCTGATTTTCAAATCCATTATGATATCCAACTGTTAAAGGATTGGTATTTACCGATATGGTTCCTGTAATAGCTAATTCGCCTGCCGGACTACCATTGATGAAAATTTTCATGAAAGCACCATCATAAGTAGCTGCTACATGTGTCCAAGAGTTTCTGTGTGCAGCGTAAGGAACTTCCAATTTTTTCCAACCGATATTATTGAAATTGATATAAAAAACCAGTTTATTCCAGTTGTCATCTGTTCTTGGGAAAATATAACCGGTATTCTGATTGTTAGAAGATTTTGAAATAACAGATTGTACGTTACGTGTATTGGTAAGATTAGGCTTGATCCATGATTCAATGGTCAGCTGTGTGTTCAGATTCAAAGCTGTGTCTGAACCAACGATCATTTGGTCATTCACACCGTCAAAATTCAAGGCATTGGTTTGTGCCTTAGTTGCTGAAACCACAAACAGCAAAAACACACTGAACAAAGAAGACAAAAACAATTTTCGAGTAGAAAAAGCCATGATTCTAGTTGTTAGTAATGATGCGAATCCAAACATCTGTTTGGGGCACATAGGAAAGGATTCAAAAATTTTAACCTGGATATCAACTTTAAAAAAGTCCGATAGGATGTTGGAGATTTTACATCGAACAGGAATAATGGGGAACTGTCAACCTGTTAATGAAATCCAAAACTAACTGTTAGTAGTTGAAATTCAAAGCACACGCTCTCTTTTTTTATCAACAAATGTGAATTTTCTCCAATAAGTACTCGGGGCAATATGTCTTTGTAGAAGTAATTATTTTAATATACAAAAACAAATAACATATAAAATATTGATTTAAAATTATTTATATGAATTTTACATGAATTTATCTTCCAACAAAAAAGGGTATTAAATGGCGATTATAAAATGATTAAAATTTGAAATTGGGGATAAATTACTTGTCGGTAAACGGCAAAAGAGACTACACACTACGTGTTTTACACAAGGCCGATTACGTGAAAAAAACAGAACCCCTATAGAAAATCACTACAATTGAAAATCAATCACTTATAAAAAAAGGGATCAGTTTTAACTGATCCCTTTAGAGGTCCCGAGCGGATTCGAACCGCTGTAGAAGCTTTTGCAGAGCTCTGCCTAGCCACTCGGCCACAGGACCTATTCCGTAGCAGGGTGCGAAAATAAAGCAATCAAAGGAATTTCAAAATTCTAAATCTGAAAACCCGAAATTTGTCCGCGTTAACCCATTCAGTATGAACCGTATTGCCGAAAGTGAATTGATCATCAACCAACGTGGTGCCGTATATCACTTGAACTTAAGACCCGAAGAACTCGCTCCTACCATTATCACTGTTGGTGACCCCGACCGTGTTAGCGAAGTGAGTAAACATTTTGATCATGTAGAAGGCAAATTCCAGCACCGCGAGTTTGTTACACATACCGGTCGTATCGGTCAAAAAAGAATCAGCGTGGTGTCTACCGGAATTGGAACAGACAATATTGATATTGTGCTCAACGAACTCGATGCACTGGTCAATATTGATTTCAACACCAGAACCATTCAACCTACACATACAGCACTTAACATCATCAGGATAGGTACTTCAGGATCACTGCAAGCCAATATCCCCGCTGATAGTTTTGTAGCTAGTACGCATGGACTTGGCATTGATAATCTCCTGAATTTTTATCAGCAGAAAAACAATCCGGAAGAAAATGAAATATTGGGTGCATTCATCAAACACACTAGTTTGGGCAACAATATTGCATCTCCTTATATCGCTTCTGCAAGCCCTTCAGTATTGAAACATTTTGTAGAAGGCTTTCATCATGGTATCACTGTTACTTGTCCGGGTTTTTATGGTCCACAAGGAAGGGTATTAAGATTGGGTCTATTCAATACAGATTGGGTTGATCAACTCACGAGCTTTCAATATGGCAATCATCGCATTACCAACTTTGAAATGGAAACCAGTGGTATCTATGGTTTGGGTAAATTATTGGGACATCATTGCTTGAGTTTAAGTGCCATCGTTGCCAATCGAGTGAATAAACAGTTTAGTAAAGATGGCGCTGCTGCAGTTGAAAAACTCATTATGAAAACACTGGAAATTTTAGCTACACAATAACAACCATGACACTCCAATTTTATAAATACCAAGGAACCGGTAATGATTTTGTGATCATGGACAATCGCAATGCAGAGATCCATTTATCGACAGTACAAATCAATCATTTATGCGACAGAAGATTTGGCATTGGCGCTGATGGATTAATGTTACTGAATACATTATCAGGATATGATTTTGAAATGAAATACTACAATGCAGACGGCAATGAAAGTAGCATGTGTGGTAATGGCGGCAGGTGTTTAACACGATTTGCTTATGATATGGGTATCCATAAAAACACCTATCGTTTTCTTGCTTCCGATGGTGAACATGAAGCTGAGATAGATGACAAAAAATGGATTCGATTAAAAATGAAAGATGTGGATCATATCACACATTATAATGGTGATACCCTACTCGATACCGGCTCACCACATTATGTCAAAACGGTTCAGGATATCATGAGTCTGGATGTATACAACGAAGGGAAAGTCATTCGAAATAGTAAAGATTTTGCTGCAAAAGGAATCAACGTGAATTTTGTAGAACAAGAACCCAAACACATCATTGTTAGAACTTATGAAAGAGGTGTAGAAGATGAAACATTTAGTTGCGGAACAGGCGTAACTGCTGCTGCATTGGTATTTGCACACAATGAAAAAGGATTTAACCGTGTTGACATTCATACAAAAGGCGGAAAACTAGCCGTTGAATTTGATAAAATCAATGACCAACAATTCAGAAATATCTGGCTTTGTGGTCCGGCTGATTTTGTGTTTAAAGGAGAGATTAATCTTTGATTTTTTGATCTGTGATTTCTTGATTGAAGAATATAATCAAATCAAGAAAAATCAAAGATCAAGAAATCAAAAAATCAAAGATCAAATTATGATTCAGTACTTCAAAAATATAAACGGACAAACAGTTGAGATCGATAAAGGCGATCGAGATGTTTGGGTAAACTTGGTACCTCCTTTCAAAGAAGAAGAGTTTATTGAATTATCTGAGGGCTTGGATATTCCCATTGAATTCTTGCGCGATTCATTGGATATTGATGAACGTCCGCGTTATGAAATTGAAGACAATGTTCGATTTGTTGTTATCAAAACGCCTACAGAGAACAACTCCTTTAACGACAGTGACGCTTTTTATATTACAATACCCATCTGTATCATCTTAACACATACACAAATCGTAACTGTCAACTCTTTTGATAATGGTGCGATCAAAAAATTCTTAAACTCTTTTCAAAAAAGACATCCGGATAAGAAGAATATGATGATCCTGAAAGTTTTTGAAAAAGTGGTGCAGAATTTCATGGAGTTTTTGAAAGAGATCAATCATAGAAGAAATCAGTATGAAACAAGTTTGTATGAAAGCAATAGCAATGTAGACTTACTTAACCTCATGCGTATACAAAAAAGCTTGGTGTATTTCGTAACAGCACTCCGCAGCAATGAAATGTTGATGATGAAGCTGGAACGAACCAACTTTTTAGGTCTGAATGAAGAAGAAAGAGAATTCCTGAATGACTTAATCGTTGATACCAGTCAGGCCTTAGAGATGGCAAATATTTATACCAATATACTTACGAGTACTTTAGACGCATTTGCCAGCATCATCAGTAATAATCTGAATAATGTGATGAAACGCCTCACTTCTATTACTATTATTCTTTCTCTTCCGGTAATGGTGGCCAGTTTGTACGGCATGAACGTTGATAATATTCCTTGGGCACATTCACCATATGCATTCTACGTACCCATTGGTTTATCGATCGCAATTGCAGTGGTGATCAGTTGGTACTTCATGAAAAAGAAATGGTTCTGATATGCCTTTGTTCAATATTCGTGTTTATGGAATTTTGTTAGACAGTCAACAACGTCTTTTAGTGAGTGATGAATTTATTCGTGGTGCTTATATCACAAAATTACCGGGCGGCGGATTGGAATTTGGCGAAGGAACCCGCGATTGTTTGAAAAGAGAATTCAAAGAAGAAACCGGATTAGATGTTGAGATTGGAGAACATTTTTACACCACTGACTTCTTTCAGATTTCTGCATTCAATCAAAAAGACCAAATTATTTCCATTTATTACAAGGTTCATATAGCAGAACCCATCCTTCTTGAAACCAAAACAAAACCTTTTGATCTCAGTCCGGAACAAACCAGCAATCCCAATGGTGAAAGTGAAGTCTTCCGCTGGATCCCACTGAATGAATTAACCACAGATAGTGTTACGTTGCCTATTGATAAGGTGGTGGTGGGGATGCTGAAGAAAAGGTGATCGGGTGATCAGGTTATCGGGTGCTGGGTGTAGGGTATTTGTAGTTTAGATACATCTTGCATAAAAAAAGGATTTACTCGGGAGTGTTCAATTAAGTGTGTCAGTTATTAAATCGGGTTTTAAAATAATCTGAC
>JACBFF010000031.1_pt1 | contig 40029 bp, 29 predicted proteins | sample 7449211 | NCBI WGS metagenome assembly JACBFF01 (sample SAMN14896861, study PRJNA631923) | freshwater metagenome | isolation source: cyanobacterial enrichment | place: USA: Conesus Lake, NY | collected 2019-07 | reverse complement strand
TATTACCTTAGAAAACTCTAACTAAACGTGGCACTAAATTATGGGGAGCTTACACGGGTTACTTCGATCTTTGGTTGTACACCCATGTTATAGGAGTAAATGTATTGCATCATTACTTATAAACAATCTTGAAGAAATCGGTAACAAATCAGGAATCACGATTCTTTACCTTCTAACAGAAACAGCAGCTGTGTATTTTGAAAAGAGAGGTTATAAGTATTCTTTTAGAAATGAGGTCCCAGATGAAGTGCAGGCTTCAAAAGAATTCAGCAGCTTATGTTCTGCCAGTGCTGTTGCCATGCACAAAAAATTGATTCCATAAATCACTAATACCCGGTTAAATTAAGCTGATTTTTAATTATTATATCTGATAAAGAATGGAAAGATATTAAAGCAAAAGATTTATTTAATAGAGGTAGTAGATTTAAACTTCCACATTTTCTAAAATAATCATTAAGTATATATTCTATGAGACAATTACTATTTATTCTTCTGAATCTTCTTATCTACAATACAGGAAGCAGCCAGTCCATTAAAATACCATATGGAAAGTCAGCCGTCATGATTGATGGCAAATTCAATCCTGCCGAATGGGATGATGCGATCAAAGTAAAATTATCTGATTCGTTAATGTTGCATTTTAAACAAGATCACCACTATATCTATTGGTGTCTTCAAGGGATGTTTCAAAAACCCGCACTTCGTGGCGTTGATTTTTATATTACCAATAACAGCACCATGATTAATCTTCATGCATCTGCGCAGTTAGGGGAGCGTACTTTTACAAATATGAGTTACGGAGGATGGATTTGGTGGAACAATGATAGTTGGGTTGCAACGGTGAGTCGTCCGGTAACTGCCAGCAGTTTCCTTGCTGATGAAGCAAAAGAATTCCAGTTACATAAGTCAAGGTTTTCTAATAGGTCAATAAGACTAATGCTATCAATTGCCGCACCAGACATACTGCCTGCCTATCCATCCGATGCTACCACAACATCTTCATTAAAATGGCTCCTGCTTGATTTGTAAATATATTACCGAATTAAATGGTTGGAGGAAAATGAAATAAAATAGATGGTAAAAAAGCTAAAAATTAAAATAACACTCATGAAACAAATATTACTACTCACCTTCTTATTCGTTTTTTTCATATCGAAAGCGCAGCAAGAAACCCCTGTCATGATAGTTGGAGCCATGCGCAATGTAATGTGGAAAGGATAACTTGGTGGAAATATTTTACTTGACACTATTTATCCAAAAAAACATTTGTATGGTTTAGGTCCAAATGAGAAGTTATCCGGAGAACTATTAATCATTGATGGTGTTTCTTATCTATCTACAGTAGCCGCAGATGGTAACATTAAAGTAACAGAAACATATAAGACCAAGGCTCCTTTTTTTGTGTACACACACGTAGATGAGTGGATGGAAATTGCTTTGCCTGACTCCATAGAAAATCTCTTACAATTGGAACAATTTATTGATAGTATTTCTAGGGGGATAAACAACCCATTTTGTTTTAAATTAAATGGTACGATTATAAGCTCATCTATCCACGTTGTAAATCTACCACCAGGAACAAAAGTCGATTCGCCTGAACAGGCGCACCAGGGTCAAAGAAATTATTCTTTAAAAAAAGAATCAGTTGAAATTATTGGTTTCTTTTCTAGAAAACATCAAAGTGTCTTCACTCATCATGATACATACCTGCATATGCATTTGATAACTGCTGATAAAAAATACATAGGGCATCTTGATGAACTGAAAATTAAAAAAGAGTCTATGAGATTTTTTGTACCACTATATATCAAGTGAAGGTTCACTATATATTCTTGTACTCTAAAAGTAAATAAGTTTGATATGAAACACATGTTTTTATTTGTTACTGATCATTAGCTAATTGACCTGTAGAAAAAAGAAACCTCGGAAAACCTGATTATTACAATCAATCATGATTTCGATAAAGATTATGATTGGTGAGAAGTAGATTTTGCTGAATGTCGAGTTGATGAATAAGATTTTTGTGAGATAAAACATGATCGCTGTAATCTTCCGTCACCACTGAATATAAGTGATAAAACTATATTTATTTCGGGTAATAATCATTCAGATAATTTACTTATGTATCTAATAAAATAAGTTTCTGAACCAAAACCAAATACACATTATAAGGTAAGGTTTGAAATATAAGTTGCACCAGATGCTCTAGGCAATTGAGCAGGAGTTGGCAGACCCCTGGTACAGCAATGGTACTATTAATTGGAATAATATCAAGTCAACTAAGAAAAATTAAAGTAGACCTGGGTAACTTAAAATATTATCAATTGAATTTGATAAAGAAAAATATACCCAAATAATTGATACTCTAGCAAATCAAAAACATTGGCGAGAATGGACAACACTGAAACGTGATGGGATTGTTTCTTTTATTTAATAATTATTGCATATTTTGAGTATCAGGAACCAATGCTGCGTTATGAAGAAGCTATTTTTTTTAACACTACTGATTTCTGTTTTTAGTTATACATATACACAATTACGATTCCCAACAGATGACCCTTCAGGAAAAGTAGCTTTTAAAAAAACATCTACTGTGATCTTACCAAGATCCGAAATGTATAAACGAACCAAAAACTGGTTATTGTATCAATATGCAACTTCAAAGTTTGAAGACTATTTCAACATCAGCAAAAAAGGAAAACCCGTTTATCTAGCTGAAGATGCGCGAATGCGAAGCATTTCCGGGAAATATGGTTTCTATGTCATGTATCCGGTGGAAGATTTGTCTGGCTTAAACATGGAACAAACTTTTGTCATGTACACGTTGACCGTAAATTTTAAGGACAGTGCTTTCGAGAGTAAGGTTTCAGACCTGAAATGCTTCACTACGAACACTTCCAGAAATGGAATGCGTCCACCACAATTTGATTTGGAAACCTATAATAGTGTCCAATTGAATCGATTAGATCATGTTCAGCAATACATTATTCCTCAGGTGATGAATAGTGTCAGAAAAATACATGAAGACTTATACCGTAATATCAGATACGGGAATCTCACATCTGAATGAACGCAAAACGGTTGAAAAGACGACTCGGGTGTAGTGATGTTGCTACATGTATTTAACATACATTGCTATTGTCAACTTCTCAGGCCCGTTGTTTCTTTGTGTTATAAAATACCCCGTAAAGGGACTGTTTTAGAATCCAACCATCTTAAGAAAATCCAAGCAGCCTGTTGACTCTTGTAGTGTAAGTTAAACAGGTAATATCCGAAAAGAAAAACCAAACGCTACGCAACCTTTGCAGGATATTTTCCAGCAAAGGTTTTTTGTTTTAAAAAACAGAGTTCCATAAAATACGCAAGCTCCAAATAATCACCATGATCCCTACAGCAATGAACATGGTTTTCAAAGGAAGTTTTCCTGTTAGCCTTGCTGCTAATGGTGCTGCTATTAATCCACCAATGATCAATCCTGCGATCACCGGCCAATGAGAGATCCCCAACAATGAAAAGAAAGTTGCTGCACTTGCCAGCGTTACAAAAAACTCTGTAATACTCACTGAGCCTATCACATATCGCGGTGTTCTTCCTTTCAGAATCAATGTACTGGTTACCAATGGCCCCCAACCACCACCACCAAAAGAATCTAAAAAACCACCGATCGCTCCCAACCATCCTACACGACGAAATTTTTTTTGCTTTCTTTCTTTTGAAAAGCCGGTTCTTAAAATTCGAATCCCCAGAAATAATGTATAGGCAGCTAATGCCGGTTTTATATAATTCGTGTATTGATCGGCCAAGGTTGATAATAAAACCGCACCCAGTATCGCACCAATGACACCCGGTATCAGTAAGGTTTTGAATAATTTTTTATTGACATTCCCAAAACGATAATGACTATACCCTGATGCTGCACTGGAGAACATTTCCGCGGTATGAATACTACCACTGATGGCAGGAAGTTTAACACCAAGAGACAATAATACGGTAGCAGATACCACTCCATATCCCATACCCAATACGCCATCTACTAATTGCGCCAGAAAGCCCGCCAATATCATCCAATAAAAAGTACTGTCCAGTGACTGTAGTAAATTTTTAGATTCACTGAACAATGTTGTAAATGGAATATAGGATAGCACAAGATGACCCACAAACATGAAGAAGAAAGCAAACAGGAATCCGGAAGCAATTTTTTTCCATCTTTTTTCAGCAACCGAGAATTGTTTTTGCGGATGAGGAGACATTACTGATGTGATCTCGTTCAGCTTTTTAACTTTCTCCGAAAAATCACCTTTTAGTTGATTTCTGATCTGCTGCATGTTATCCAGCAATAGATCCATTTCATCCGGGATCACCTCATGCAATGTTTCTTTTACCCTTTTTGCGATTGTAGGTGATTTACCATTAGTAGAAATGGCAATTTTCAGATTCCCTTTCTGTACAATGGAGCCTAAATAAAAGTCACAGAGTGCAGGCGTATCAGCAACATTCACCAGGATTTTTCTGGCTTTTGCATCATTTCTGATTTCTTCTGCTGTAACTATATCATTGACCGCAACAATCACAATATCTGCATCATACAAATCGCCTGAAGAATAACTTTTAGGAACAAGCTCTACATGGTCTTTATCTGCAGCGATATGTAACAGTTCTTCAGAAAATTGTTTTGCTACGATTCGTATTCTCGTACAAGGTGCATTAGCTAATAGTGCCTGTAGCTTTTCAACTGCTACCGGACCTCCGCCAATAATCAATACCCTAAGTCTTTCCAATTGAAGAAAAACAGGAAAAAGTCGATTGTTCTTTTTATGAACAAAGGATGCAGCATTGCTTTTATCTACAGACGCTATCACTTCCATGCTATTGTTTTTTTTGTTTAAAATGAGTATCGAAACTAAGCGCTACATAATATAACGCTCCAATGGTTGGTCCGGCTGCATACTGTATGTAACGGTGATTAAGGACGTTACTGCCCCCAATCTTAATGGTGGTTTTTAACACAGGTAACTCTTGGGTTACTTGTAAATCGATTGTACTAAAAGCAGGAATGGCTCCATTAGCCAGCGGGCTTTCCCAATTGAATTGATCCTGCCACTTCCAAACAAGATTAAATCCGGTGTGCTTAAATAATGCTCTATTTCTGAATGATACATTAGAACTCCAACGAGGTGTATTGAAACCTGTCACAAAAACATCACGCTCTTTGCTTTCATTCAGGTTATTAAAAGTTAAATTACCGGATACAATGAACTTCTTGTATAAGGTATAAATCACACCCGCTGCCGCTCCATAGTTATAATACCTGTTCTTTGCATTGGTATATACACGATATCTTGTTTGTTTGGAACGGTTAGATGCCAGCATGGCAATAACTGCAGCATCTGAACCAACTTTAACGGTATTGTTTTCCGGAACAGCAACCTCAACCTGTCCTAAAAAACCATCATACTCATTTGCATAAGCTTCTATATCTAATACTAAGCGATTGTTGAACAATACGCTTTTATAACCTATTTCAAACGAGTTGATCCTTTCTGGTCTTGTTGTAGACAAACTAGTTACCTGTAGTAAATCTCTATTTTTCAGCGCTGCATTATTAGCGGTTAGTCCGGCAGCAATATCTCTATTAACTGCCGCATTAAATGTGTTGACGGAACTGAGTGTGTAGGAATTATCAAGATATCCCAATCCTTCATTGATATAAGCTAGTCCACCTACTCTTCTTACATTTCCATTATTCACGAAAGAAACAGCTTCGAATAAAGCGGGAAATCTGAATCCATTTTGAAATGAAATTCTGAAATGATGTTTTTGAGCGTGCGAATACACCACCGCAATTCTGGGATTCAACTTCGGAGAGAATTCAGGATTATTATCCCATCTTAATGAAGTTGTTACCTTTAGTTTTTGATCAAAAAAAGTTTTAGTACCCTGTACAAACAATCCATACTTTGAATAAGTAACAGGATCTCCAAAAGATCCATCACTCAGTGGTTTATTTCTATCAGCTAACGCTCTTGAAAAATCCACAAAATTATTACCATCCGGTATCACTTCATACAAACGATAGTCTGCACCTACTAAAAGCTGGATGAATTTAATTTTAGAACGCAAGTCCCATTGTACATCTCCATGATACATTCTGCTTTGCTGTGTAAGCCATGCACCACCGGTTGCCGGAGCTCCCGTTATGCCTGAATTGAGATGATCCCAATTATTGATACCAATGATGGTCTTTTTCAATTGATCAAACGCAGCTGTTCCGGGTAATACCCTTCCTGCATCGGCAACTGTTCTGGCACTTGACATTGCTGCAGGAAGAGAAACACCGTTGTTGAGTTGCAGTTGTAACTCATTTCTGAAACGATCTCTCCAGGCATTATTGGAAAGATGCGTTAATTCAAGATTATCGGCCAATGGTTTCACATTATAAGAATCTCCGGTATTTTCAAGAGATACATACGCACGTGCTGAAAGAGAACCAGATTTAAACTCCAGTTTATGATTTTGGATGGAAGTATTGTCCAGTTGTATTTTATTACCACGTTGAAAGATGCCATCCATTTGACCCAATCGATACGTATAAGACAATAAAGCTCCTTTAGAAAATTTATGATACAATGAAAGATCGAATTTGATATTTTCTACGGTTGGATTGGTAAGATCTTTCTCCCAATACCCTGTTCTACGTACCAGAAAAGATTTATTGGGACCATTGTAGTTGATACCGGAAATAGTAACGGCATTGTTGTTCTCATCACCATATTTATTCCATGCATCATAAGCCACATTGTTATTACCGGATAACTCTTGATACAATGGATTGGCTGTATTTAAAGTATTCGGATTCTGATCTGTTCTATTATCAGACACCCAATCAGTAGCTTTCAGGTAACCGGCATTCACTTTAAAACCCCATTTGTTCTTCCAGGTTTGTGCAAAACGAATGGCGGTTTCTGTTAAAACGGATGGATCTCTGTCTTTTCCATCCACATGATTCACGCCTGTTTTTTGATAGATACTCAATCCGGGATATCGAAAAGGATCCTTTGTGGTAATATTCGCCATACCATTGATCGCATTCATTCCATACAAAGCAGATGCAGCACCCGGTGTTACTTCAACGTTTTCTACATCCAGTTCAGTAGGACCTACTGAGTTGCCCAACGACACCCCCAATGTTGCCGCCTGTACATCAACACCATCCACCAACTGAACAAAACGAAAATTATTGGGCACATTAAAGCCTCTGGTATTCGGCACTTTGAATGTGATACTGGAGGTTGTCAATTGTACGCCTTTTAAATTCTCCAGTGCATCATAAAAGCTCGGAGCGGCTGCTTCTTTGATAGCAGATAAACTCAACTTTTCAATACTTACCGGTGATTTCAAAATACTTTCCGGAACCCTAGAAGCCGTAACCAACACCAATCCGGCATATACATTTTGTACGTTGAGAGAAAGTGTGATGGGTTTATCGGTATTACTGATCACAAATTCCTGAGATTCATAACCGATGGAACTGATCTGTAAGGTAAACGGTGGCTTTAAAGTTGTTTTAATTTGAAAGCTCCCATCTTCTTTTGCTACAGCAAATGTGTTGGTTTGTTTGATACGTACAACTGCGCCACTCAATGGTGTTTCCTGTTGAGCATCTTTCAATATTCCGGAATAGGTATACAAGTCCTGCGACATTCCTGTTATGGAGTATGTGAAGAAAGCAATAAATATAAATAATAATTTCATTAGTCTATTGATTTGGTAGGATAATAAATTAAAAAAATATTCTTATCCCATACAACATCGGCATTTGCTATTGTCGTAAAAAAGACGCTGCTGTTTTTTTAAATAATTATGATACATGTAACACCTCCTTCAAAACAAAATCACCAAAACGTTCATGCTTATTGCGTTTATCAGCATACTGCTTAAAGAGCTGATCCAATTCAACGAGGATGTTTGCTTCATCCAGCTGCTCTTTAAATTTCACATTCAAACGTGTCCCTTCATGGTCTCCGCCAATATGCAGGTTATAATGCCCCGGAGATGTGCCCACCAAACCGATCTCTGCCGCGTAAGGTCTTGCACAACCGTTTGGACAACCGGTCATACGCAATACAATATCTTCAGATGATAATCCATGCTTAATCAGCAAGGGTTCGATTTTCGTAATGAGATCAGGCAAATAACGTTGTGCTTCTGCCAATGCCAATGGACAGGTAGGCAATGCTACACAGGCAATCGCATTTTTACGAATGGATGAAATATTTTCATCGCGAAGCAGAATACCATGTTGTTGTAAAATATCTTCAATATCTTTTTTATCCTGTGGCTGAATATCACTGATGATTACATTCTGATTACTGGTAAAACGAAAAACTGCTTTTTGCGTTTCCGCAATATCCAGCAATGCTTTTTGCAAGGCTATCGGACTTTCATCGGTAACACGTCCATTTTCAACAAATAGCGTATAGTGCCAATTACCTTTATAATCCTGCATCCATCCATAACGATCTTTCCGTGCAGTGAATTGATACGGTTGAATGTCTTCCAATTCAAATCCGCAACGTTTCTCCAATTCCTTACGAAAAGCTTCCACACCCATATTATCCAGCGTGTATTTTAATCTGGCCATCTTTCTGTCAGAGCGGTTTCCATAATCACGCTGAATGGTCAATACCTCATATACCGCTTTTAAAGTTTGTTCTTCCCCTCTTGTGAAACCAATGACAGTAGCCAGTCTGGCATAGGTATCCGGATTACCATGCGTGGTAGACAAGCCTCCACCCACTGCGATATTAAAACCGATCAATTCATTGTTGTCGATGATAGCGATGAGACCCAGGTCATTCGTCAACACATCCACATCGTTATTGGGTGGAATAGCGATACCGATCTTGAATTTCCTGGGTAAATAACGGTCTTGATACAGCGGATCCTGTTCATCATACTCCGCTATTTTTTCTTCATCCAACCATATCTCATAAAAGGCTCTTGTCTTTGGCAACAACAACCTGCTGATCTTATCTGCATAAGCATGTACATGTTCATGAATGTCCGATTCAGCCGGGTGACTGGTACAAGCTACATTTCGGTTCACGTCACCACAAGCAGCAATCGAGTCCAGCTGAACCTTATTGAATGATTGTAGTGTGGGTTTTATCTGATGCTTGAGAATACCATGTAATTGTATGGTTTGCCGGGTAGTGATCTTGATGACACCTGTGGAATATTGCCCGGCTACATGATGCGCCGCGATCCATTGATCTGCAGTCATGAATCCACCCGGTATCCGTAAGCGGATCATGAATGAATATAGTTTATCTAACTTTTTGGCAGCTCTTTCCTCGCGCAAGTCACGATCATCCTGTTCATACATACCATGAAACTTGATCAATGCATGATCCTGTTCACGAACAGCGCCCGTGATCTCATCTGTTAAACTTTCTTTTAACGTTCCCCGCAAACCATCACTTTTGGTTTTGATGGATTCGATGGGTGATAATTTTTTTTCTGTAGCCATATTTGTGAATGGTCAATGGTGAATTTTAATACAGATCTTTTGCGTAGCGTTCTTCTTTTTTTAGTTTTTCCAGATAAGCAATGGCAGTTTCGGTTTTGCCATCAGTTGCTTTAGCAAAAACTTCTAACAATGCTGCTTCTATCTCTTTTCCTGCCGGCTCTTTTTCTCCGCAGAGATAAATACTGGCACCGCCTTCCAGCCATTGGAATAATTCAGATCCTTGCTCAACAATCTTTTGTGAGAGTGTTACATGATTTTCTTGCCCATTTTTAAAAGACAAATGAATACGCGTAAGCGTTTCCGTTTCAAACCAGGCCTGCCATTCGGTTTGGTACAAAAAATCAGTCGTGAACTGATCTTCGCTGAAGAATAACCAGTTCCTTCCGGTTGCGCCTGTGGCATCTCTCTCGGCTACAAATGAGCGAAAAGGTGCAACACCTGTACCCGGACCGATCATGATGATATCTTTATCAGCCGCTGGTAAACGGAATCGTTTATTCGGTTGAATGAAAAATCGAACGCAATCTCCTTCATATTTACTTTCCAAATATTGCGTACACAATCCTTTTTCTACTCCATGATTGGTTTCAAATACATCTTGTAATACGGTGATATGTACTTCGTTGCTATGGGCAACCGGAGATGAAGCAATATTATAAATGCGCGGAACGATCTGAGTCAATCCCTCAACAACTTTTAAAAATTGTTCTTTTGATGCAAGGGGATATTGTTGCAGCAATGACAAAAGATCTGTTTTCTGTACATTGATCTCTTTTCCGACTGTGGTTGCATAGTGTTTCACTGATTTATCTAACAAGTATCGGATATTCAGCTTTGAAACAAGTAGTTCATGGATGGTAGAGGATTCTCCTTTGTAATCAATTGTTGTATCGGGAGCTACGCTTGTTAAGGATAATATTTGCTGAACCAATTGCTCATCATTCTCAGGTACAATACCAATAGAATCTCCCGGAAGAAATTCAACACCATCGGCAGCTATCTCAATATGGTATACTTTTTTAGCAGATCCTTTTGCAGTTAAATTGATATGCGTTAAAATAGTTCCTTCATAATATTGTTTTCCAACTGTCTTTTTAACTTCAGTAGTCTTCGGGGTTATTCCTGTTGTGGTTTCTGTTGCATGAAGTTTTGAAATCAATTGATCGAACCAGTTATGCGCATCTGTTTCATAATCCAGGTCACATTTTTGTAAGGGAGCAATTCTTTTTCCTCCCAGATATTCAAACTGTTTGTCTACATCTTCTCCTGTCTTACAAAATAATGGATAGGCTGTATCACCCAATGCCAATACACCATACTTCAATTGTGGCAGTTTGAATCCGTTATTATGAATATGATCATAAAAATTTTTTGCACCAACAGGTGGTTCACCATCACCTTGTGTACTGATCACTGTAATAAAATATTCTTCTTTCGATAATTCGGTGAGTTTGTATTGATCAAGCGATGCTAGTTTTACTGGGATCCCTTTTTTCTTGGCTTTCGCAGCAAGATCAGTAGCTAATTTTTTAGCATTCCCTGTTTCTGTTCCATAAGCAATGGTGATCTTTTGTGTGATGCCCGAAGTATTGGTATTGGGCAAAGGATTAGCGACTAATCCGGATAAATAACCATTTACCCAAATCAGTTCTTCTTTACTGAGCTGATCGATCAGTTCTGATAATACTTTGAATTTAGGCTCTGCTAACATGTCTTTTTTCCTTTACTGTTTCTTCCAATTGCGATACACGTCCTGTCAATGGTTCAAAATAGTGAGCAGTACTATCCGTATTGGGTAGCCATGCAAATTGTTCATGCAATGCCACTACTTTCCCAATGATGACAAGAGCGGGCGATCGAAACTTTTTATCTTTCAGTGTATCATTATATTCATATAAGCCGGTAGTATGAATTTGTTGCAATGGCGTAGTGGCCTGTTCTATCACAGCTAATAATTTTGAAGCATCGATCTTGTGTTCTGTGAGTTTTTGTACAACAATGGATAATGTTTCACCCGACATATAAAAAACCAGTGTATCATCCGTTTGTGCCAAATCTTTCCAAACATCTTCCGAAACGATATCCGATTTGTAATAGGTCAGTAAACGTACACCCACTGATAAGCCCCTAGCTGTTAAAGGAATGCCTGCATGGGCTGCCGCTCCCAAAGCTGCTGTAACACCCGGAACGATCTCATAAGGAATACCATACTGTACCAATGTTTGTAATTCATCCAACACATTGGAAAAGATGCTGGTGTCACCACCTTTTAAACGTACTACTGTATTGTATTTTTCAGCATAAGACACTAACATTTCATTGATGCTTTGTTGCGGGGTTGAGACACCACGTCTACATTGTTTACCAACATAAATGATCACTGCTTCCTGCCGAACATAGGTCTCCAGCATTTCTTTACTCACCAAACGATCGGTTAATACTACATCGGCTTGTTGTAACCAGCGCACTGTTTTCAACGTCACCAATTCAGGATCACCCGGACCCGCAGATGCAAGAATTACTTTACCATAGGTTTTATCCAAATTCATTGTCTACTTTTTTAGTAGATTATTAAACGTTGAAAAAGGAGAAGGTTCACTTCTCCATTCATGATCAGAACAATCCTTCTATTGATAAATATCTTTCACCTGTATCATAGTTAAAGGTGAGCACTTTTGCACCGGCAGGAATCTCTGCTAGTTTTTTTGCCACAGCAGCCAGAGATGCACCGGAAGATACTCCTAGTAAAATCCCCTCTTCCTTAGCAGCTCGCTGAGCAAATGCAAAGGCCTCGTCTTTACCAACCTGAATAATGCCATCTAAAACTTTGGTATTCAAAATAGAAGGAACAAAACCGGCTCCTATTCCCTGTAAAGGGTGTGGCGACGGGGAACCACCGCTTAACACGGGTGATAATTCCGGCTCCACAGCAAACACTTTTAGATTCGGAAATTTTTCTTTCAGAATTTCTGCTACACCGGTAATATGTCCGCCGGTACCCACACCTGTGATGATATAATCGAGTCCATCAGGAAAATCTGCTAAGATCTCCTGTGCTGTCGTAGTTCTGTGGATAGCCGTGTTGGCCGGGTTATCAAATTGTTGTGGCATCCAGGCATTGGGTGTTTCCTGAACCAGCTCGGTTGCTTTTTCAATCGCACCTTTCATCCCTTTTTCACGCGGAGTGAGTACAAACTCTGCACCATACAATGCCATCAGTCTTCTTCGCTCAATGCTCATGCTTTCCGGCATCACTAAAATGATCTTATATCCTTTTACTGCAGCTACCAGTGCTAATCCGATACCGGTATTGCCACTGGTAGGTTCAATGATCACACTGTCTTTATGCAGCAATCCTTTTTGTTCAGCATCTTCAATCATGGAGAGTGCAATACGGTCTTTGATACTGGACCCGGGATTATTCTTTTCTAATTTGATCCATACTTCATGCTGATCTCCAAAGAGTTTATTGATCTTAACATGAGGGGTATTTCCGATCGTTTCTAAAATGTTATTCGCTTTCATCTGTTTTTATTTTTAGATCACAAAATTTAAAGGTTCAGGAAATGGGTCTTTGTCTTTGATGCGTATTTCACTTTTATGATATACCACGGAGTTAGGCGCCACACTATGTGTTAACCAGATATTACCACCAATGATACTGCCGGTACCGATGATGGTTTCTCCCCCTAAAATGGTAGCGCCTGAGTAAATGATCACATCATCTTCAATGGTTGGATGTCTTTTTATACTTGCCAATTCTTTCGAAACATTCAATGCCCCTAAGGTTACACCTTGATAGATCTTTACCCTTTCGCCGATTACAGTCGTTTCACCAATCACGATCCCCGTTCCATGATCAATGGCAAATGCCGCGCCGATCGTAGCTCCCGGATGAATATCGATTCCTGTTTTACTATGTGCATATTCAGAAAGTAATCTTGGTAAGGTTTTGATGCCCTGCACATACAATTGATGGGACAAACGATAAATAGCCGTAGCATAAAACCCGGGATAAGCGACCAGGACTTCTTCAATAGACTGCGCAGCAGGATCAAAACGCAATACTGCATCTGCATCTGTTAACAGTGCTTCATAAATAGCAGGTAAGGCTTCAAAAAAGGTTTCGGTATGTTTTTTTACCGTTGACTCCTCTTTTATTAACTCAAAAAGTATCGCTGAAAAAGTATGCTTCAATTCGTAATATTCATCTGAGAGCTTTTTTTCTGAGTCGAACTTCCGCTCATAAGAACCAAATAAAAAATTGAACAGATCCTCTGTGAAGTTTTCTGCCAAAGCCTTATCCGGAAAACGATGCAAAGCTTTTCGGTTGCGCTGAAATAATTGTTGTATGAATTGTTCTTCTTTCATATTACTGTATCATGCATGCACCTACTGTTACATGACTGGTTTCATCAATCAATATAGCTCCCCCATTACTTCTCAATTCCTGATAAGGATCGAACACCACCGGACTCGCTGTTTTGATCGTTGCTTTTACAATGGCATTCAACCCAATATTTTCCGGATGAGGAATTTTCTCCAATGAGTTTACATCCAGCTGATAATCGATCTCTTTAATAACAGAGCGAACCTGTTTACTATTGATCTGTAACAAGTACTTATTACCTGATAGTAGTGGTTTTTGATCCATCCAACATAATAATACTTCCAGTTCATTGCTTACTTGCGGAGCTGCGTCGGTTTTAACGATCACATCACCCCGACTAATATCAATATCGTCTTCCAGATGCAACACTACACTTTGTGGAGCAAATGCCTCTTCTACTTCTTTGCCATTGACTTCAATGGCTACAATTTTACTTACAATCCCTGCCGGAAGTACTGTTACGGCATCTCCCTTTTTATAAATCCCGCTATTGATCTTTCCGGCATAGCCTCTATAATCATGTAAAGCATCTGTTTGAGGTCTAATTACATATTGTACCGGAAAACGTGCACGCGTAAGATCAATATCCTGTTCCAGTGTTACTGTTTCTAATAATTCCAGCAATGAAGGTCCATCATACCAGGGAAATTGCACACTCTTTTCTACGATATTATCGCCATTCAACGCGCTGATGGGAATGAACTTTACTTCTTTCAGGTTGAGTTTTTTTGCCACTTCTGCATAGTCGATCACGATATTATTATACACATCTTGTGAGTGATCTACCAGATCCATTTTATTGATGGCAACTACAATGTGTGGAATATTCAATAAAGAAGCAATAATCGAATGTCTTCGGGTTTGTTCCACCACACCATTTCTTGCATCGACCAGAATAATCGCCAGATCTGCATTGGAAGCACCTGTAACCATGTTACGGGTATACTGAATATGTCCGGGCGCATCTGCAATGATGAATTTACGTTTAGGGGTCGCAAAATATTTATACGCTACATCAATCGTAATACCTTGCTCACGTTCTGCCCGTAAGCCATCTGTTAGCAAAGCCAGATCGATTTCTCCGTCTTCCTTGTGTTTGCTTTGTTTTTCCAACGCCTCCAAATGATCAATCATGATCGATTTGCTATCATAGAGTAATCGTCCGATCAATGTTGATTTGCCATCGTCTACGCTTCCTGCTGTTATAAATCTAAGTAAGTCCATGTTGTTGTTTTTAGAAGTAACCATTCTTTTTTCTGTCTTCCATTGCCGCTTCACTCACTTTATCATCGATTCTAGTTTCACCCCTTTCACTGGTTTTCGTAGCGGTAATCTCGCGAATAATATCATTGATAGTTGAAGCATCAGATTCTACCGCAGCAGTACAGGTCATATCGCCTACAGTACGGTATCTAACTTTTTTGGTCACTACCACATCCGTTTCCTCTACCTGAATGAATTCCGATAAAGCGATCAGTTGATTTTCATATTCCAACACCGTACGCTCATGTGCAAAGTAGATGGAAGGCAGATCAATATTTTCGCGTTTGATATAATTCCAGATATCCAGTTCTGTCCAGTTACTGATGGGAAATACACGTACATTCTCTCCTTTATTGATCCTTCCGTTATAGGTATTCCATAGCTCGGGTCTTTGCAGTTTGGGATTCCATTGTCCGAATTCATCTCTCACAGAAAAAATTCTTTCTTTGGCCCTTGCCTTTTCTTCATCACGTCTTGCACCGCCAATACAGGCATCAAAACCAAACTCTTCGATGGTGTCCAGTAATGTATAGGTCTGCAATGCATTTCTACTGGCAAATTTTCCCTTGGGTTCCGTGAGTTGTCTTTTTTGAATGGTGTCTGCTACCTGACGAACAATGAGTTTTTCACCAATACGTTCTGCCAACGCATCACGAAAATCCAATGCTTCAGGAAAATTATGACCGGTATCAATGTGTACCAATGGGAAAGGAAACTTACCCGGACGAAAAGCTTTGAGTGCCAGATGTACCAATGTAATGGAATCTTTTCCCCCACTAAACAAGAGTGCAGGTCTTTCAAATTGTCCGGCCACTTCACGCATAATGTGAATCGCTTCCGACTCCAACTGATCTAAATAATCTAATCTGTAAACACTCATGCTTCTGTTGTTTTTGTTGAATGATGCGAATGCAATCCGCATTCTTTTTTACTGCTATCCTCCCACCACCATCTTCCTGCCCTGAAATCTTCTCCTTCTTTAACAGCCCTTGTACAAGGCGCACAGCCGATGCTGATAAACCCTTTATCATGTAAAGGGTTGTAAGGAATATGGTACTGATGGATATACTCTTTCACTTTTTCTGTACTCCATGATAATAAAGGATGATACTTAATGATCTGATTGGCTTCATCCCATTCCAGTTCTGTCAGATCCTGACGTGCAGGAGAATGTTCAGCACGTAATCCGGTGATCCATACAGATTGCCCTTTCAGTGCTTTTTTCAACGGCACTACTTTTCTGATATGACAACAGGCTGATCTCAATGCAGCGGATTCATAAAAAGCATTGGGACCATTCGCTTCTACATATTGACTGATCTCTGTTGCATCGGGATAATAAGCTTTGATGGTGGTTTGATAAAACTCCAATGTCCGACTCCAGGTACTATAGGTTTCAGGAAACAGTCTACCTGTATCCAAAGTAAACAGTGATACCGGTAAGTGATGACGGTGAATAAGATCCGTGATCACCTGATCTTCATAACTAAAGCTGGTAGAAAATGTAACGGCATTGGGATAGTCACGCAACAGAATACTGATGGATTCAGCGATGCTGCGATCTTTGATCTCCTGCGCTAACTGCGCCACAATATGGCTATTAAAAATTTCTGACATAATGATACAATGAATAAAAGGCGGGCAATCGGGATACAAACAAATGAATCAACAGGCCTTACAACAGGTACAACAACACATCTGCTTTCGATATGGGAAGAGGTTGTTTGATAAGGTCATATGGTATTGATTCATGTTCATATTGTCACTGCATCATCTATTACATCAATAAAAAAGCACTTCCGATGCTCAGTCAGAGGTGCCTTATATATCTACTCTACAGTTGCTGTATATAAAAACTTCTGACTTATCTCTCCCGATACGGATCGGGTGGATTTGGCACCTTTTTCCGTCTGAGGCGGAAGTGGTTGCCAAGGCTTCATAGGGCCAATTCCCTCTGCCTTTCTGGATAAGTGATGTAAAGAACGCAAGCCAAATATAAGGGCATTTTCTTATTCCCTACAAATTTGGTAGACTTTTTTGTAAAAGAATTGTCAAATCATTTTCCTTATGTCTGTTAGTTTTTTTTCTTAGCCACACTACAGAACCATTATTTTGCAGCATGACCAACATTAACGACGTTCAACTGGAGCAGGTGATTATTCACAAAGTCGGGAACCCTACACGTGGCGAAGAGCTGAAATTATCCGCCAACCCACTCACCCTGAATGACGAGATCGTAAGAGGAATGCTGACAAAATATTTTTTGTCACCCTTCAATGAACATGAACAATACCAGTTCACACACTTAAGCAGCTTAGAACTGAATGAAGTATACCAATATGTCACAGGTATTTTCGAGGACCCGAAAAGTTTTGTATCTCAATCTGCGCTACTCGCTTCTTTTCTATATAACAAGAGTACACATGCAAGGGTAAAAGAAGGCGAGTTGTATGTAGCAAAGTTTAATCAGATTCCTTTTGGAACCGAATACATAGATGCCATTGGATTATTCAAAAGTGAAACAAAAGAGACCTTCCTCAAAGTATTTCCACACGGACAAAGCTGGGAAGTAATTGCTGAAGACGGCGTAAATATCAACAAACTGGATAAGGGTTGTTTGATCTTCAAAAAGAACAGAGAAGAAGGTTATGTAGTTTGTGTAGTGGATAATACCAACAAACAAGACACGCAATATTGGGTACAAGACTTTTTACAAGTGAGCAGAACATCCAATAGTTACCATCATACCGATGCAGCTTTGGGTATGTGTAAACTGTTCATCAGTAATGAGCTGCATGAAAAATTTGAAGTGAACAAAGCAGACCAAATTGATTACTTGAATAAAAGCATCGAATATTTCAGTACCAAAGAATCTTTTGATCTGAATGAATTTGCTACAGAAGTCTTACACCATCCTGAAGTCATTGATAGCTTTACACAATACAAACAACAATACGAAGTAGCCAGACAGGTAAATATCGAAGACAGTTTCGACATCCATTTAGCAGCAGTTAAAAAACAACAACGTGTATTCAAAAGCGTCTTAAAACTGGATAAGAATTTTCACATTTATATTCATGGCAGAAGAGACTTGATTGAAAAGGGGTATGATGAAATGAGCGGGAAGCACTATTATAAAATCTTTTTTGATGAAGAGAGTTAAAGAATAGCTACACGCTGCAGGCTTCAAGCTGCAAGGCATTTGCCTGAAGAAAACTGCTTATATTTATTCCTCAAAGCTTTCCATATGAATTCCACTAGAAGGTCTTTCCTGAAAAACACAGGTTTTGCTGCCGCAGCCATTGCACTATTTCCCAAATCTTTATTGGCATCCGGTAATGCCAAGATGCTGACAGGTGTTCAGCTGTATTCAGTTCGGGAGGCCATGCGCAAAGATCCGTTGGGTACCTTGAAAGCCTTGGCTGATATGGGCTATCGCTATGTTGAACATGCCAATTATGTGAACCGAAAATTTTACGGATACACTGCTAAAGAATTTAAAAAGATCTTGGCTGACCTGGGTATGCAAATGCCCAGTGGACATACCGTTATGGGAAAACAGCATTGGGATGCGGCTAAAAAAGAATTTACAGATCTCTGGAAGTATACAGTAGAAGATGCCGCTGAAGTTGGACAAGAACTGGTCATCAGTCCATGGTTAGATGCGGACCTTCGCAAGACGCTGGATGAAATGTTGGCTTACATGGAAGTATTTAATAAAAGCGGAGAGCTCTGTAAAGCCGCAGGCATGCGTTTTGGCTATCATAACCACGATTTTGAATTCACTGCCAAACTCAATGGCATGACCGTTTATGATATCATTTTAAAAAATACAGACCCCTCTTTAGTAGTGCAGCAATTGGATATGGGTAACCTTTATCATACCGGTGTGAATGCATTGGAAATCGTACACAATAATCCTGGACGTTTTGTATCTGTCCATGTGAAAGATGAAATCCAAAAAGCCGATGGTAAATCTTTTGAAAGCACCATTTTGGGTAAAGGTGTAGCCAATACCAAAGCGATCACCGATCTCTGCAAATCAAAAGGAGGCACTTTGCATTTTATCATTGAACAAGAAGCATATCAAGGTATAGATCCAATTGAGTGTGTAAGACAGGATTTAGCAGTGATGAGAGAGTGGGGGTATTAGCGGCTATGCCTCAAGCTTCAGGCTACAAGCTGCAAGTTTTATATAGAGCGCCTATGTTGGTCGTCTGACTAATATGAGTATGGTGTTCATTATTTACATGCTTAGTAATATCTATCCGCACAAATCATGAAAATCTCGCCATGCCCATGTTGGTCGCCTGACCAACATGAAATTGAGTGAAACACATATCTACTCCGTAAAATCCATCTGCGTTGATCATGAAAATCTGCAGCCTATAAAAGCGTGCCAAAAGATCACTTCACCGATATTATCATACTCAAGAATGAGTGATGAAAAACCTTCTTTATATTTGGTATTACTCAAAACCAATACCATGCGATTACTGCTTTGTCTATTACTTGTTTCTTCTTTTTCATTTGCACAAAATTTTACCCCTGCTGAAATACAGCGATGGGAAGCACAAGCTAAACAAGTAACCATCATCAAAGATACCTGGGGCATTCCGCATATCTATGGTAAAACAGATGCTGATGCTGTTTTTGGTTTATTGTATGCACAATGCGAAGAAAACTTTGCACGTGTAGAAAGAAATTATTTAGAAGTTTTAGGCAGACAAGCAGAAGCCGATGGTGAACGAATGTTATATGCAGATCTACAAATGCGCTTGATTGTAGATAGCGCAGAAGCCATTAAAGATTATAACAATAGTCCAGACTGGTTTAAAAAACTACTCAACGCTTTTGCAGATGGCGTTAATTACTATCTGTATAAACATCCCCAAACAAAACCCAAAGTACTCACCCGTTTTGAACCCTGGTTTCATCTGATGTTTACCGATGGTAGTGTTTCCGCTACTAGAACGGGGGGTATTGCTTTAGAAGAAGTACGCAATTTTTACAGTGGTAATAAAAATGCAACAGCTTATCAACCCGTAGTTAACCAAGATGTTGAGACACGAGGCTCCAATGGTTTTGCCATTGCACCCAAGCTCACCAGTAACGGTAATGCCATTTTATATATCAATCCACATGTGCCTTTTTATTTCCGCCCAGAAATGCATATGGTGAGTGAAGAGGGATTGAATGCTTACGGAGCTGTTACTTGGGGACAAATGTTTGTATACCAAGGTTTCAATGAGCATTGTGGTTGGATGCATACCACAGGTTATGCTGATGTGGCTGATCTATATGAAGAAAAAGTAAGAAACATCAATGGCGCTTGGGTATATGAATATGAAAAGGAGTCTAAAAAAGTAAACACAAAAAACATTACAGTCAGCTATTTAAAAGATGGCAAACAAATAGCTGTTCCTTTCACCGGCTATTTTACCCATCATGGACCGGTAATGGGTAACCGCAATGGTAAATGGTTGGCCTTGAAAGAATTCAATCGTTCATTGAGCGCATTGATACAATCTTGGGTAAGTACCAAAGCCAATAATCTAGATGAGTTTAAAGAAGCCATGCGTTTATTATCCAACACAACCAATAACACTGTATATGCCGATGATAAAGGAAACATTGCCTACTGGCATGGAGATTTTGTTCCCAAGAGAGACCCTTCTTTTGATTTCACAAGACCGGTTGATGGAAGTATCAAAGCAACAGAATGGCAAGGTGCTCACCCCTTAGAAGAAATTGTACAAGTACACAATCCATCTGTAGGTTGGATACAAAACTGCAACGCTACGCCATTCACTGCATCGGGAAAAGATAGTCCGGATAAAAATAAATACCCGTCTTACATGGCACCTGATGGAGAAAATGCAAGAGGCATCAATGCCGTTCGGTTATTATCTACAGCCAATAACCTCACATTAGATAAAGTCATTGAGCTGGGTTATAACCGTTATCTCGCTGCTTTTGATTTTTTGATTCCGGCTTTACTGAAAGATTATGATGGCTATACAGATGCCAATATGAAAGCAACACTAAGAGAACCAATTGAGCTGCTTCGCAATTGGGATAAAACCTCATCTGTATCTTCTGTGGCTACAACTGTTGCTATTGACTGGGCCAATCAACTCGGACAATTTGTACCACGTGCCGAAACCATGGAAGAAGGCACCAATGCTATTAAACGTTATGAAGACATGGCAAAGCTTTCTGCCAGTCGGAAACTGGAGTCTCTGAAAAAAGTGTTGGATGATCTTACCAAAACTTATGGCGATTGGCGCCAGCCTTGGGGTACCATCAATCGCTATCAGCGTGTAGCAGAAGGGGAAAGATTTGATGATAGTAAACCCAGTATTGCTGTTCCATTGGCATCATCCCGTTGGGGTTCTTTACCCGCATTTGAAAGCAGATCGGGTAATGGATACAATAAACGTTATGGTGTATCCGGAAATAGCTTTATTGCAGCTGTTGAATTTGGTAAAAGATTAAAAGCTAAAACCATTCTCACCGGCGGACAATCCACTGATCCTAAGTCTCCCAATTTTACAGATCAGGCCGAAGGTTTTATCAACGGGAAATTCAAGGATATTTTCTTTTATAAGGAAGATGTGATGAAAAATAAAGTGAAGACCTATCATCCGGGGGAGTGATAGGTAAGAGACAAGAAATAAGATACAAGTAACAAGGTCCAAAGGACTCCGTTGGAGAAGAAGACAAGATTCAAGAAACAATGGTGCTAACTTTTGGAAAGTGTTAAAAATCCAGCATGGTGAATATTGAATATAAAAATGGTTTTTCATGCGAGTAATGATTATTGGCGTAGCCATCCTTTTTTTTACGCTGTTTACATATAATACAATAGAAGCCCAGAGTGCTGTTTACGTTTGTACCAAAACAGGAAGATATGGCGTTGCCTTTGATGATGGCAATGCACCTAGAATGAATATGGGGCAAACCAAACAAGAAGCCCAAAAAAGATGCCTAGATACCGGCGGTGAAGATTGTCAACTTTTTTTCAGCAGCCAGACTAAAGGCTGGTACACTTTCTTTATGGGAAATGAAAAGGGAACTTACACTTTTGCAGTTGGGAAATCAAAGGTATCAGAAAAAGAATCCATGAAAAAAGCTATAGATGATTATCTTCAAAAAGGTGGTATTGTAATGGCGGGTTGTCAAACTTTAAGCTGGTATGCACCTAAGGATGCAATTGGATATAAGGCCAATAATGCTAAGCAAGACTAAGCTTTGAAAAAGACAATTGAAAAAGAAACTAGAAGTAAGGTACAATAAACAATGGTGCTAACTTTTGGAAAGTTTTCAAACTTTCCAAAAGTTATTGTTCTACTTTATCAAAAAATGCCTTGTAATAGGTTGTATCCTTTTCTGAAAAATTGATACGCCTGTTGTCTTTTCCCTTTAATTCAAACTCATCATTCACCGTGAATTTTACTTCTGTGAATTTGTAGCCGGTAACAAAAGTGGCAGTCACTGTATAGGTTGTATCTTTTTTGATAGCTGTCATCGCAGTACTATTATCCCAACTCAGCGGTTGATCATCGCCTCTGATACCTACTGTTTCAATATTTTTCACCTGACTTACATCCAGTTCAAATACAACTGTCTTTTGATAAGTTTTTTGAACACATCCGGTAATCAACAATGCGAATAAGCATATGTATATCAAATTATTTCGCATGGGTAAACTGTTTTTTAGTGATGAGATAATCCAATCCAAATCGGCCGGATCCTATGATCAGGGTATAGATGGCAACCCACAGAAAACCCATACCACCTAACATACCCCATAAGCCATTATTGATCTGTTGTATGAAGACGGCAACCATCATGGTACATACTACTAAAAATGAAAACAATCTTGTTTGTAAACCCAATACCAGAAAAACGCCCCCCACCGCTTCACTGAACGCGCCCATCCACGCAAAAAATCCAGGGAACATAGCAAAAATGCCACCATAGGCTTTTACATCTTCCGGGAACCAGAACACAACTTCAAATAGTCCGAGATTTTTATCTGCGGGAGACCAGGGCACTCCAAATTTGGAAGCCCCAAAATCAACAGCCAATAAGTAGCCGCATACAATACGTGGAATAGCAATAAGTAGGTCCTGCCACCAATAAGGCATTACCAAGGGTTGAGTGATTTTCTTAAGCATGTGTTGTTATTAAGCAGGGAATAATAAGGTAGCCTTTATCAATAATAAAGTCTTGCCTTAAATCCGTTTACAATAGAATGCACGAAAGGTTCAGCAGCTTTCAATAATTTATTTGTACGGCATACTTTTCTTTAAAAGATAGCACCTGACCAAAGCATAGCGCTATTCGAATTGGTATCTTGATTCTTGTGCCTTTCTTGAAGCTTGTCGCTTGTAACTTGTAGCTTATCATATTACTTTAGCCACAGATGCACAGATTATTAAAAACGCCGGACTGGAGTCCGGCGTTTTTGAAATTGATTTCTTGGTTCTTGTATCTTTCTTGAATCTTGTGTCTTGTAACTTGAACCTTTTCAAAACAAACGCCGGGCTTAAGCCCGGCGCTATTTAAATTTGATTCTTGTTTCTTACTTGCGGCTTGCAGCCTGTAACTTGAAGCTTTACTAGCTTTATTTCAGTTGTTTCATCAACTCATTCACCGCGGCTTCCAACTGCTGATCACGACCTTTGATGACTACATCATAATCATTCATGAGTTTGATATCCGGTTCTGTTTGTGCATTTTCCAGGTATTCATTTCTAATACCTTTCACACCAACAGGAGGAACGCCCCAACGAATACTGTTGTCTTGTAAAGATTCCCAACCTGCGAAAGTACAGGTACCGGGTACCGGCATACCTACTAATTTACCAATGCCGAGTTCTTTGTAAGCATAAGCATAACAATGTCCGTCACTGTAGTTAGCCTCATTAGCGATAGAGATACTAGGTTTGGTCCAGCGGAAATTGGGTTCATAGCCATTGCTTCTGGTATCCGTAGTATAATCAAAGAATTTTTTACCGCTTAAGAACATGGCAAGATCTGCAACAAGGTCACCACCACCATTAAAACGAGTATCCACTACAATTCCTTTTTTATTGACATACTTACCCATGATCTCTTCATATGTCGTTCTGTAAGCATTATCATTCATACCTGGAATATGTACATAACCCAATTGACCATTACTCAATCGCTCTACTTCATCCTGATTTCTCTTCACCCATCTTCTGTACAACAATCCATTTTCTTCACCGGTAGAAATAGGCTTTATGGTTACTTCTGTTTTGGTAGTACCGTCTACAAGTGTGAGTAATGTATTCTGTCCGGCTTTACGATTCAGGTATTGAGCAATATCCGTATCTGCTGCAATGGTTACACCATCGATGGCTTCAATGAGCATTCCGGGTTTGATATTGATATCCGCACGATCCAATGGACCGCCTTTAATCACTTCTTCAATCTTATAACCCACTCCTTTATAATTCTGATCATAGAATACACCTAAAGAAGCTGTTGCATCTGCATTGGCTACAAATGAATTATAAGAAGCACCGCTATGACTCACATTCAACTCACCCAATAATTCACTCAGCATTTCTGCAAATTCAAAATTGTTACCAATGTGTGCGAGATGACGCTCATAATCGGGTTTATAACTATCCCAATTAATACCATGCATGGTTCTGGTATAAAAAGTTTCTTTGGTTCTACGCCATACATGCTCAAACATGAATTGTCTTTCTGCCGCTACATCCAATGTCATTTCACCATTGATACTTACCATATCTCTTTTACCGCTGTTGGGTTCAATTTTTGATATCCCGCCATTGGCAGATAAGAAAATATTTTTCTGCTCCTTATCCCATACCATGTTTCCACCTTGTGCATTCAAGGTTACCAGCATCTTCGTTTCGCGTGTACGCAGATTGGTAGTCCAGAGATTCACGCCTCTTTCAAAACGTGTGAGATAGTAAAGGGTTTCTCCATCCTTACTCACCAATGCATCACTCATTTGAGATGAATGGATGGTTAATTTGGCTTTGCGCATATTCAATCCTTCCCACTCAATCACCACACTGTCTTTTTTGGCTGCTGATTTTTTGCTGGTATCTGCTTTTGCTTTCGTTTCTTCTATTTCTTTTTGCAATGCAGCATCTTCTTTACTCAGCTTGAATTTGTCAAAGGCTTCTTGTGTGAAGAACATAGCATACACATCTGCCTGAGCACCGCCACTCTGGGCAACCGCTTTCAAACCATCTCTATTGCTGAACCACATCATGGCTTTTCCGCCTAGTATCCATTTTGCACGACTATCATTAAAACCACTTTCAGTGAGATTAATAGCTTTCCCTTTTCCATCAGCAGACACCAATCCTATTTCGCCTGGAGCAACACCGGGAACAGAATAGTCAAACAAGAACCATTTACCATCCGGACTCCACTGGAAGTACTGATCATTATCTCCATTAGAGAACAATTCTTTATCAGTAAGAATGGTTCTGGTTTGTTTAGTAGCAATGTTGTACACTTTCAGTGTCATTCTATTTTCAATAAAAGCAATTTCTTTTCCATCTGGTGAATAAGCAGGCTGATAGTTTTCATTGTTATTAGCAATAACTGCCGTCTCATTCAATACAGTGGAAGCATAGAAATAAGGCTCTTCACTTCTTTGTTTTTTGGTTTCAAATATTTTCCAGCTATTGCCTCTTTCAGAACTGTATAATAATGTTTTACCATCCGGAGAAAAGCTTACCAACCTTTCCTGCTCCGGCGTATTGGTAATTCTTTTGGTAACACCTCCATCCACACTGCTTACAAATACTTCACCACGGAAGATATAAGCTACTTCTTTTCCGTTAGGAGAAACCGCCATATCTCTTACGCCACCATTTACGGGTACTACTCTTGTATTATTACTGCGTACATCTGTTATAATATTGACACTCACTTTCTGTGGACGTCCATTTCCTTTCATGGTATACAGTTCGCCATCATAGCCAAAACAAAGTGTACCATCATTCGCTACACTGAGGAAACGAACAGGATGTTTTTTGAAGCTGGTCAATTGCTGCGATTTACCCCCCTCAATTCCCAATTTGTGTACATTGAAAGAACCACTTTCTTCACTCAGATAATAAAAAGCTTTATCTGCATCTGTGAAAACCGGATTTCTATCTTCTCCGTTGAATGTAGTGATCTTTTTATGTGTCTTTGCATTGTTATCATAGATCCAGATATCTCTGGCTATAGCAGAAGTATGGTGTTTACGCCATTGGTTCTCTCCTCCCTTTTTATCCTGATACAACATGAATTGTCCGTTGCTGCTCAGGTTAACCCATTCCGCAGGTGTAGTAAGCACTTGCTCTACACGACCACCATTTACAGATACTTTATATAATTCAGGTTGTGAACCGGTAGGATAGGTACGATTACTCGCAGCATCCTGACGGGTTGAACCAAAGAGTATAGATTTATTATCTGCTGTAAAACTGTAAGGAAATTCAGGTACGGAATGATAGGTAAGTCGCTTAGGCTCTCCACCCTCGGCAGCTACCAGAAAAACATCAAAGTCGCCATGACGATCACTTGCAAAAGCAATATGTTTACCATCTTTACTCCAGATTGGCATGAGGTCATTGGCTTCATGCAATGTGAGCATGGTAGCCGTACCTCCAGAAGAAGGCACTTTATAAATATCTCCTTTGTACGTAAATGCAATGGTTTTACCATCGGGTGATATAGCTGAATAACGCATCCAGTTAGGATCGTTTTGAGCTGATGACTGTAAACAAGCCATCAAAGAAAACAAGGCAATGGATAATTTTCTCATAACAGTAATTAAAATGAAGCGGTAATTTAAGAAAGAACAGACAAGATTTATAAGGAGTTTGATGAATGACCCCTAAAATCGGTAAACAAAGTCTCTCCGTGTAACTCTGTGGTTAAAAAAAACCACAGAGGAAGCAGAGTTTGGCACAGAGTTGCACGAAGGGGGAATCACAGCTGATATTACTATATTTAGTTTTGTTTTAAAACCAAGTTTCATGAAAATTGTACCTGCCTTTTTACTGATACTTTGCTTCCATTATTCAACTGCACAGCAAAGAGCGCGTGAGGTCGGGTTGAAAATAGGTGTACTCGAAACCGGAAAACTAAACAGCATTACCGATGTGAAAGGTGTACAAGTGGGACATACCACAATGATTCGCGGCACTGATATACGTACCGGTGTTACGGCTATTTTGCCTCATGCCGGCAATCTTTTTCAGCAAAAAGTACCTGCTGCTATCTATGTGGGAAATGGGTTTGGTAAACTGGCAGGCAGCACACAAGTAAAAGAACTGGGTAATATCGAATCGCCCATCATTCTCACGAACACATTAAGTGTAGCCACTGCCATGGAAGCAGTGATTGATCATACCCTTACTCAAAAAGGAAATGAAGAAGTACAATCTGTCAATGCAGTGGTGGGTGAAACCAATGACGGTGGTTTGAATGATATTCGTGGCAGACATGTTCGTAAAGAAGACGTGTTGAATGCTATTCATACAGCTTCCGATGAAATGGTAACAGAGGGTTCAGTGGGTGCCGGTACCGGAACGGTTTGTTTTGGTTTCAAAGGGGGTATTGGTAGTTCTTCCAGAAAATTACCGGAGAGTTTAGGTGGCTATACTGTAGGCGTTCTTGTACAAACGAATTTTGGTGGTGTATTAGAGATCAATGGAGTGCCTGTTGGACAAGAGCTCGGTCAATTTAGTTTTAGCAAAGAGTTGAGTAAAAAATCTGATGGCTCTTGCATGATTGTTGTAGCTACAGATGCTCCATTAGATAGCCGCAACCTGGAACGCTTAGCCAAACGTGCATTCATGGCATTAGCGAAAACAGGAGGTATCGCTTCCAATGGTAGCGGTGATTATGTGATTGCATTTTCAACAGATAGTAGTTTAAGAGTGCCGCATGTTGCGCGTACAAGAACCATCAGTTCCTCATTGTTGATGAACGATGCTGTTACACCTTTGTTTCTTGCGGCTATTGAAGCCACAGAAGAAGCGGTGTTGAATTCTTTGTTCATGTCTGTTACTATGAAAGGAAAAAATAATCGTGAAATACCGGGATTGCCTGTGGAGAGGGTGAAAGAGATTTTGAGAAAGTATAATAAGATTAAATGAGGAGGATGGAACACGGATTGTCATGATCAATCATGATTTTTTTAAAAACTATCCGCGTTGATCATGAAAATCATGAGAATCTGTGTTCTATTATACAAAAAACTATTACTTGCATCATGATTAGTTATATCAACGGAACATTTATTGATTCAACAGCCGCCGCCATTCCCGTCAACGATCTGGGTTTACAACGTGGGTATGGTGTTTTTGATTTCTTGCGTGTAAAAGGGTCTCAACCTCTTTTTCTACAACAGCATATCGATCGATTGTATCGCTCTTTAGCGCATATGCGATTACAGTTATCGCACAGCAAAGAAGAACTGATAAATATTATCCAATCATTAATTGATCAAAATCAATTACCACATTCAGGCATACGCATCACCGTAACTGGTGGTGCTTCACCGGATGGCTATACACCCGTTGAGCCGCATCTTATCATTGTACAACAGCCCATTCCTGAACCACCGGATACAATATTGACATCACCCTACCAACTGGTTACCCATCAATACCGCAGACAATTACCCGAGGTAAAAACCACAGATTATCTCATGGCCATCTGGCTACAACCATGGATCAAAGAGCAAGGCGCACAAGATGTATTGTATCATTCCGATGGATGGGTGAGTGAATGTCCACGTTCCAACTTCTTTATTATCACACAAGAAAACATGCTTATAACCCCTAATGAAGGAATGTTGAAAGGAGTAACAAGGGCCAATATCCTTTCCGTAGCTAGGGAAATCATGCAGGTGGAAGAAAGACCGGTAAGTCTGGATGATATCCGTAATGCCAAAGAAGCTTTTGTTTCCAGTTCTACCAAACGAATCATCCCGGTAACAGCTGTGGATCAGGTAGATTTTGGAATTTATACTGACAATAGTTTTTCCGCCAGACTTTTTGAGGCATTACGATTGCTTGAAAAGTAGGTTTAGCGGGGTAATCCATCACATAAATATGCTGTTTTTTATACCCTTTGCAGATAGTAGATTTGTAAAGTGCTGCTTCGTATATCTTCTTATATAGTGGGATTTCTGTTTTGTGCAGTGATGGCTACTGCACAAGTAGGTTATACATTCACCCAGCTCAATACAGATGATGGTCTTGCCAGTAACGACGTACATGCATTGCATCAGGATGAAAAAGGTTTTATCTGGATTGGAAGTTCAAATGGATTACAACGCTTTGATGGTACCAAGTTTGTGAACTTTTTCATGCCCGGCAAAAAAGACAGCGATCCATTACCCATTTCAACGCTCGACTATATAGTACCCGGAAAAAACGGAAAGTTATGGCTCTATTTTCCTGAATTGCGTGAAGTAGGCATTTTTGATCCTTCAAAATTTACTTACCAAAAAGTTCCCATCCGTCCCGACAAACCCATTCCACCAAGAATCAATGCACGATTGTGGAAAGACAGAATGGGAAGTATTTATCTTTCCATTCAACCTACCGGCATTCTAATGTATGACAGTGCTGCCGGCGCTTTTACATCTTCTGCTCCTTTTAAAGCTCCTGAAAATTGGAACTATGGTATTCGCTCTGCTGAAGATCCACGTAACGGATTGTTATGGCTTACGTTTGGAGATAAGGGCTTGGCAGCATACGATTATAAAACAGGAGAAACTTACACTCGCTTATACAATCCTAAAAAAATTCCATTGCTCAATAACTGGCGCGTACAAGAAAGTATCGCCAATATATTCATTGATAAAAGTGGTCGCTATTGGTTGTATAACTGGCCGGTTTGGGCTGGTGGTGGTGAAGTGATGCATTGTTTGGATTCAACAGGAACTCGTTATTTGAAAGACACTGCCGGACTTGTTGTATATACCGGTAAATATGGTGAGTACAGGAATATGGCGGAACTGCCAAAAAGCGGGCTTTGGGTTTTTGGGTTGGATAAATTATTCAGCTTTAATAAAAAATCAAACAGATTTGTTTTTTATAAAAGTGACCCGCTCAGAAATTTTGACATCCATTATGAAGTTGTACATCAAGTTATGGAAGACCGAGAAGGTGGCATTTGGGTTGCCACCAATGAAGGTTTGTATTTTTCTTCTCCCGGCACCGATGGCAATGGCGTACAGAATATGATGGTGATGGATAAGAAGGGATCTCATGAATTCACCGATATTCTGGAACTCAATAATGGCGATTATTGGTTAACCAGTTGGGGTATGGGTGTTGTAACACTTGATCGATCTTTTAAAAAGAAGCAGTACAATATTTTTAAACCCAGACCTGCCTCTTGGCCTTTAGCTGCAAAAAAAGGCGTAACCCTAACCTGGTGTATGCATCAGGAAAAAGCCAGCGGTGATGTTTGGATTGGATCAAACGGGGGTATTCTTACTCGCTATAATCCGGTAACCGATAAAACTACATACTACAATCCACCCGAGTTTGCCAACGCAACCGTTCGATATATCACAGAAGATAAAAAAGGACGTTTGTGGTTCAGCACACAAAGAGGAAGAATCATCATGTATGACAACAAAAAATTTACCGTTGTCAAAGATTTTGGAACTGCTATCATTCCTAAACTCATGTTTGATAAAGACGGCTGGCTATGGGCAGCTGTTCAGGGAACAGGTATTATTGCCATCAACAGTGAAACCGGACAAATACTACAACAATATACCAAAGCAGACAATGGATTGTATGCTTCTACCGGAACAGATATTGATCAGTTGAATGACAGCACGATTGCATTTGGAGCAGGTGCATTGAATCTTATCAATAAGCAAACAAAAAAAGTAAAAGTTATTTCTTACGAACAAGGATTACCCTCCAACTCCATCCAACGTTTGCGAATCGATAGAGCCGGCTATTTATGGATCAATACCAATAATGGTTTATGCAGGTACAACCCGTATAATAATAATATCACTACCTATTCGAGCAGAGACGGTATGGTGATGAGTGAGAAAGTGAAAACAGCTGATTATCTCTGCAGTGAAGGCTATGTAATGTTTGCGGGGTCTAATTCACTGATGTTCTTTCAACCGGAAATGTTTGAAACCAATCAACAACCTCCGGATGTTAGTATCACGGATTTCAAATTATTCAATGAATACCTACCCATTGACTCCCTGGTGGCACAGAATCAGGTAAAATTGAAATATGATCAAAACTCTTTTAGCCTTTATTTTTCTTCACTGAGTTATATCAATCGTGATAAGCTGATCTATTATTACAAAATGGATGGCATCGATGAAAATTGGCAAAGAGCAGATCGACAAAAGCTGGTCAATTATTCATTACTCCCACCGGGTAAATATGTATTCAACGTGTATTGTGAAAATATTGACGGTGTAAGATCCAGAGATATCACGACACTGATCATTCATATCAAGCCCCCATTCTGGAAAACATGGTGGTTCCTGAGTTTAATGGGTCTGGCATTTTTCGGACTTTTATACTTTATACACCGTTTACGTATCAATAGAATATTAGCCGTTGAAAACCTACGCAACCGTGTTGCACGTGATCTGCATGATGATATGGGTTCAACACTGAGTACCATCAATATTCTCAGCACCATGGCGAAAAGTAAGCTGAATACGGATAACGTGCGTGTGAGTGAATACCTCGGTAAGATCAGTGATAACAGTCAACGCATGATGGAAGCCATGGATGATATTGTATGGAGTATCAAACCCATGAACGATTCCATGCAAAAAATAACGGCACGAATGCGTGAGATAGCCACCAGTGTATTAGAAGCAAAAGATATTGACCTCGACTTCAGAACCGATCCTTCGATTGAAGAAGTAAAAATGGATATGGAAGCTCGTCGAGATTTTTTCCTCGTATTCAAAGAAGCGATTAATAATATCGCCAAGTATTCACATGCCAACAAAGCCCAGGTTCATTTGGCATTACACCACCATCGACTCATCATGATTGTTCAGGATGATGGCATTGGTTTTGACATTGACAAAGCCGATGGAAATGGGCTTGGCAATATGTACAAAAGAGCTGCTTCTTTAAAAGGTCGTATACAAATACAATCCAAACCCGGAGAAGGCACAAGAATTACCCTCAATATCCCGGTGCATTAATTCTTCTATCACATAAATATGTGACGTTGCATGGTTGCTTACCATTGGATGAGCGTATTCACCACTCAACCCAATTTTCACCTATAAGCTCACACCATCATGCGGTTGTTCTACCATCAGCTATTCATGAGTTTTGGGTATTCATTTAAACCAAGACGAATATGAAATATGTATTGTGGTTACTCATTGCGGGTATAACTGTGGCATCTTGTAGTAAACCTATTGACGCACCAATATCGAACTTACCTGTTATTGTAAAAAAGATCAAAGAAATCAGAAACTCACCCAACGATTTCAGAGCATATACTTTTCACAGCGATGGCAGTTTACAACAATATGCATCACAATTCACCAGTCGCACAGATGGCGCCGTTAGTCAGTACAGTCTTACATTTCAATACGACCAAAAACGATTGGTAAAAATGCAGGCGGTGAACGGGTATAGCCTGTACTATTACAAAGATGGCAAACCCCATACCATTCAAAGCTATAATCAGAACAATGGTCTTTTTGCTACCAGCTTTCTGACAATTAATACAAAGAATCAGATCACTGAAATCGTAGAGCAGTTTAAAATTCCAATGTCGAATGATCTTGGAGAAACCAAAACTTTATTCTTTTATAATCTACAAGGCAATCTCGTGCGTAGAGAACATTATGCGCGTCAGAACTTGAATGATCCATTTGAGTTGCATTATAAACAATTGTATGAAGACTATGACAATAAAGTAGCGGTTCCTGAAGAAGTCAGCACCGACTATTTTCTGCCGGGTTTTGTGCTCATGAAAAACAATCCTGGAAAAATCATCAATGTAGATAATATGGGAGTTGCCGGCAGGATCGATCGTTTTGAATATACGTATGACAGCGATGGATATGTACTCACTAAAAAGCATTTTGTAGAAAATATGCCCAATCCTATTATCCCTATTACATTCTCTTATACTTATTGGTAATATGCAATCACCCCATCAACATTTTAAAAAAAGGCTACTACGGCTAATTATTTTTGCTGTAGTAACGATCGGTATATTGGTCGTGGTATTGCTGTTATTACAAAAGACCGTGGAAAAGCATTATACCACTGAAATGGAAGCATCACCAGCAGCTATCGAATTGTATAAAAGTCTTGATGAAGAGCATAAATTTATAGAAAAAGAGAGTAATCTTTCTTCCATTCACACAACAATGATCCCCAATGATCTAATTCAATAATTATGAAGCTGCTGACCCAACTACTATCATCACTATTGCTCATGATCACTGCAACAAAAGCAACTGCGATGCAGGATTCATCACACCTGCGTATTTTTTCTGTACAGGAATTATTGAACGATTATGATAGTTTACATTCGATCATCACAGGCAATCATCCGGCCTTATGGGCTGATGCTGATAGCGCATCCACCGAACAACGATGGAAAGAGATCAGAAGAAAGATCAATCGTCCCATGAAGCGATGGGAATTCATAGAACTGATAGCGCCGGCAACCACGCAATACAATGATGGACATACAGCACTCACTTATGATTTTGATTTTGAAGAAGTAGAGCAACTCATAACAAGAAAGGGAAAGCTTTTTCCATATCGTGTAAGACTTTATAATGATACTGTATGGATCACTGAAAACTGGAAAGACAGTTCTTCGCTTTACCATGGCATGATGGTACAATCCATCAATGGTGTCGATATTCAAGATATTATCAAGCGCCTATTGCCTGTCGTTCCGGCAGATCATTACAGGATGAAAGAAGCTTCTTTATCCAGACTGTTTCCCTTTTTGCTATGGTCTTTGTATGGATGGGAAGACCAATATCAGATCGTATTACAGAATCCTTATCAACAAAAAACCAGTAGCATTACAGCAGAGGGAATCACCATGAATGGTTTTTTTCAACGTCAGTTTCCGCGCAAAAAATGGAATATGCAATTATTCAAAGAACAGCAGCTGGCCATTATCAGTTGTTCATCTTACAATAATTATGCGGAAGCCATCCGATTCATTGATTCTGCATTTGCGGTACTCAAACAAGAAAATATTCAACACCTGGCATTTGATATTCGCAACAATGGCGGAGGTAATTCATCGATTGGTGATCATTTACTGGCCTATATCGCGCAAAAGCCTTATATCGATGTGTATAGTAAAACATTGCGCAACGGATCCATGATGCATCGTTTCAAAGAAAACAGTGGTATGCAACGTGTGATGCAAAATTTTATCAAGAACGGTGTGCAACAAGGAAACAACTATACCCTACGTTTCCAAACAAAAGCATTGGATACCAGCATCAAAAAAGAAAATATTTTCCGTGGTCAGTTTTATCTGTTAACAGGACCTGTTACGTATTCTTCCGCACACATGACGGCTTTATCTGTAAAAGCTGCTAACCTGGGTACAATCATCGGCGAGCCTACCGGAGAACGCATTGATCTTACAGGAGAGAATGCCAGTTTTACTTTGCCAAATACTAAACTATATGGTTATTGCTCCTTAGCGGTATATGAAGGGGCAATTGCCGATAAAAAATCAAAAGGCGTACAGCCCACTATTTTTATACCTTTCCAGCCGTCTGCATTGTTATCAGGAAAAGATCCGGTGATTGAAAAACTGATGGAACTGATACAATAAAAAGCGGCGATACCACTATTGCACACTCAACAGCAAACATACAGGTTCGGTGAAACCACGATTACATTGGTAACACCCAAACAAAATGAGCTCCGCAAAGACTGGCAGGAAAATCGGTTAACACATTTCCCATTTTGGGGAAAGTGCTGGCCTGCGGCAGAAGCATTGGCGGGTTTTCTGGTACAACATCCACATTATGTTCAAGATAAAAAAGTATTGGAACTGGCAGGCGGACTCGGACTTCCATCACTCATTGCAGCACGATATGCAAAAGAAGTGTGTTGTTCTGATTTTCTTCCTGAGCCATTGCAGTATGTGCAGGCATCTGCAGACTTAAATGGTGTGAAGCGTCTTACCACGCGATTGATTCATTGGCAACAACTACCCAAGGGTCTCACCGCTGATGTATTACTATTGAGTGATATCAACTACAACCCTTCTGATTTTGATGCACTCAATCAAATGCTCCAATATTTCTTAGACCAACATACACTCATCTTATTAAGCACACCACAGCGCATCATGGGCAAATCTTTTATAGAAAAGTGGATGCCGTATCAACAGCATCATGAAGTGTTTGGTAATGATATTAGTTTGTTCGTGTTAGGCGGTTGATGGAACGCAGATTATTATGATAGGTTATGATTTTTAATAAAATCTGCGTCAATCATAATTATCATAAAAATCTGCGGCCTATCCTTCGTTAAAAAAAACAAGGAATGATCTTCCCCTTATTACGCTGATCAAAAAACCAGATAAAAGAAATCTCACTGCTACCGGTAAAGCCATTGCTTTTACGCAGATCAGATTGTGTAATATCATAACTGATACCTACCTGAAACTTTTCCGTTCTCAATCCTGTATAAGGATACACCGCATCACCCGCTCTCAACCAAGCTCCTGTATATAAATGATATCCACTGCTACCAATACCCCAACCATAAGCTCCGCCGATAACAGCTTGCGTATTCCTTGCCTGTTGCATAAGGTTGGCACTGAAGAAAACTTCATCCTGTTCATTTGTTTTTAGTAATGCACTTCCATGTAATACATATCTACGTGCAAGTCGACTATTCTGTCCGGTAAAAAAATTCAGTCGCGGACCGGTGAGATTAAAAGCCGCCGCACCAAAACTAAATGCATTGCCCGCTTCATCTGCATAGTTGTACAAGATACCGGCATTCACTGAAGCATATGCCACTGAACGATTATTAATGCTCTCACCACTGGGTACCGAAAGATCAAAGCCACTGCTGGTAAACTGATTACCAAAACTGATCTTATTAAAGTCTACCACATTTCTGCCAAAAGCAGCTTGTATACCAATACCGATGGATTGATTGCCCTCTTCATCCAATCCTTTATTGAATCCTGTTGATAAAGCGATATAACTATTCTTATAAATACCACCGGCGGCTACATCATACATCGCATGTAATCCCAAACCCCATCGATCGCGATCAGGCAATTGTTTGCGCATGATTCTGGTATCAAAAGAAACCGCAGCCGTTTGATAAGGCGTTGAAATATTCGCCCACTGATTTCTAAAATTCACCGCCAACCGTTGCGACCCATCTATATATCCCGTCAATGCAGGATTAAAACTCAAAGGAGAACTGAAATACTGAGAAAAATAAGGATCCTGTCCCGTTGCAACACTGCAAGAGAAGAGGAGTAAGAGGTATAGTATGAGTTTTCTCATTGTTTGGCTTATGGCTTGTAGCTGATGGCTTATAGTTCATAGCGTATGGTAGAGCAATATTTTTTCCTACTATAAGTTATGACCTATACGCTATTGGCTATGTGCTATTTGCTGATGGCTTATGGTCCATGGCGTATGGTAGAGCAATATTTTTCTACTATAAGCTATCACCTATGTGCTATTTGCTATCTGTTGATGGCTTATAGATCATAGCGAATAGTAAAACAATATTTTTCCTACCATAAGCTATCACCTATAAGCTATTAGCCAACACCTACCTCAACAACATCACCGTTCCCGTTCTTCTCACCACTCGGCCTTGCAGGTCTACTGCTTCGGCGATCCAGGTGTAGGCGCCGGTGGGTTGTGCTGCACCCAGGTATACACCATTCCATCCTTCCGCAGGCGTAGCACTGTTGGTTGAGAAGATCATATTACCCCAACGATTGAATACTTTGAAATAATTCAATTGACGCATCCCCACCAATATCGGAAACAGTCGATCATTTTGTCCATCATTGTTAGGGGTAAATCCTTGTGGAACAAAAATATCTGTACCCGGAATAATTTTTATGAGTACGGTATCTGTTGTTACACAACCTATATCTGATGTAATTGACACGGTATATAAAGTGGTTTCATTCACCGTAATAATAGGTGAAGCAATCGTAGGCTGATTCACACCTGCTACCGGTGACCACAAATATTGATTTCCGATATTGCTTCTAGCATTCACCGCCACCGCTACACCACGCAATGTTTCTACATCCGGATAACGAACAGACCTGGCAGCAGTGCGTACAATATATTCCATTGTTTTACTGGCACTCACTGCACAGCTTGGATTGCTGGCGGTTAACCTCACCTGATAAACACCCGGCGTAATATATGCGTATTGCGTAGAGAATTGATTGGAACTAGAGCCATCACCAAACTCCCATAGCCAGTTGATACCACCTGCATTATTGGTTTGTGATCTATTTTGGAAAGACGCGCTTACACCCACACAAGTATTGGTAACAGCAAAATCAACGATGGGTTGCGACAATAATTCCAATACAATATTTTCTGATGCTTGTCTGGCACAACCTTGTGCGGAAATAAAACGAACCGTATAAGTTCCTGCAGTGGCAGCATCGTAAGAAGCAGTAGTAGCACCCGGAATAGTTTGTCCATTTCGTAACCACTGATAATTAGCAGATCCTGATGCGGTTAATGTGAGTGTACCGTTTTCACAAATAAAATTAACCGGAGGTGTTTGCAATTGTCCCGAAGGAATTGGATTTACCGTAACCGTTACCGGTAAGCTACTCCTACAACCGGTTACATTACTGGTAGCACGAATATAGTAGGTACCTGAATTGTTGATTTGGGCAGGATTACCAATCTCTGCATTCAATGCCGCATCGATAAAATAATTGAACCGCAGATTGTTTTCACTTCCCGCCGTGATTTCATTGCGCGTAAGATCAATCAATGATGGCGCACAAACGGCGGTTGGATTATTCACCACCAATACCGGCGGTGGATTAATAATGACTTGAACCGGCACTACAGCGCTACAACCTGTTGTGGGTGTTCCTTTGATATAGTAAGTACCCGATTGTGCAATGGCATTGGCATTGTTTAAAGTAACAGTACCCAGCGCATCTGTAAAATAGGTGTAGGTGAGTCCGGCAGTGCTTCCATTGGTAACAGCAGCTGCAGTAATATCAATGGTATTCGGTGCACATACAGCAGCCGGTGTATTTACCACCATGGCCGCTTGTGGTAAAATAGCAACGGTTACGGGTCTGATAACAGAACAGTTGTTGACTGTTTCAATAGCACGTATATAATAAGTACCGCTGGTACCAACTGAAGAAGGTGCAGCCAGAGCTGTAGTAGCATTGGCGTTACTCCAATAAGAGAGTTGCAGACCTGTGCTACTGCCAGTGGTAATAGCCGCGGCAGTGAGATTAACGGTGCCGGGAGAGCAGACCGGTGCTGGGTTGGTAATATTTAAAGTTGGTAATGCGTTAACGGTCACCACAACAGGTGCTGCGGTATTGGAACATCCATTTGCATCTGTAATGCTAACACTGAAGGTACCTGAATTGGTAATATTTGAAATAGTGTTGGTAGTAGCACCATTACTCCATAAATAACTAACAGCATTGCTGGCAGTGAGGTTGACGGAGTTGCCGGCGCAGAAGGTGAGTGGACCGTTGGGGGTGATGGTGGCAGTTGGTAATGGGTTTACGGTAATAACTGTTGGAGCCGATGTATTTGAACAACCGTTACCATCTGTAACAGTCACAGTATAACTACCTGCTGTATTGTATGTTCTCGAATTGGATGTGCCACCGTTTGTCCAAGCATAGCTCAATCCTGTTCCACTATTCGCATTCAATGTTACTGAACTACCTGCACAGAAGGTGGTAGAACTAGACGCGGTGATAGTAGCTAATGGTAACGTATTTACTGACACAACTGTTGGAGCCGATGTATTTGAACAACCATTACCATCTGTAACAGTCACAGTATAACTACCTGCTGTATTGTATATTCTCGAATTGGATGTGCCACCATTTGTCCAAGCATAACTCAATCCTGTTCCACTATTCGCATTCAATGTTACTGAACCACCTGCACAGAATGCAGTAGAACCGGAAGGGGTAATTGTTGCTATCGGTAATGGATTTACTGATACAACTGTTGATGCTGTTTGTACATTCACACATGCCGTTGCACTGCTTTCCTGTACCGATACCAACTGATAAGTGAATGTACCTGCAGATGTCACTGGTACTGTTATCGTCGCTGTATTCACAGTTGAAGTAATCGTCTGATTCACTCCTCCGTTTACTGTGTACACAAATGTATATGGTGCTGTTCCACCTATACCTGTCAGTGTTACCGTTGGCGCTATTCCATTTACACATACTGCAGCAGTAGACCTAGCAATTGTTGCGGTAGGTAATGGATTTACAGTAACAGTTGTTACAGATGAACTATTTGTACAACCATTACCATCCGTCATCGTTACACTATAATTACCTTGATTACTCACATTTATAGACTGTGTTGTCGCTCCTGTACTCCATAAATAACTATTACCTGTAGTAGAAGTTAAAGTCACTGATCCATCCGCACAAAATGTAGTAGTACCTCCTGGAGTAATATTTACAGTAGGTAAAGCATTCACAGTAACTGTTATAGATGCTGTTTGCGCATTCACACATGCTGTTGCACTGCTTTCCTGTACCGATACCAACTGATACGTGAATG
>JACBFF010000030.1_pt1 | contig 43183 bp, 34 predicted proteins | sample 7449211 | NCBI WGS metagenome assembly JACBFF01 (sample SAMN14896861, study PRJNA631923) | freshwater metagenome | isolation source: cyanobacterial enrichment | place: USA: Conesus Lake, NY | collected 2019-07 | reverse complement strand
CTCTCTTACGTTTGCCCTTTATTACTTTTTTTTACAATTTTAAACAGGCTCTTAGTGTCAGTAAGAATATTTTTATACCTTATGTTCCATCGAATAACTTTAATTAAAGTATAATAAAATAAACCCCATGGACTATGGTCTATTGACCATGGACTATCCACCATGGACTACCACCAATGAACCGCCCCATCTTCATAACAGGTATCGGAACTGAAATCGGTAAAACGGTGGTATCGGCCATTGTAACCGAGGCATTACAAGCTGATTATTGGAAACCGGTACAAGCCGGATTTGAAACCGGTACGGATGCACAAAGGGTACAACAATTGGTAACGAATACAGCTACTATCATTCATCCGGAAATCTATTGTTTACAAATGCCGGCTTCTCCACATATCGCTGCAAGAGCTGAACAAATCATGATTGATATTGATATCATACAAGAAAAAGCGAAGCAACTGTTGAGCGAAAAACCTGATCGCATATTAGTGATAGAAGGTGCAGGGGGATTATTGGTACCACTGAACGATCAACAATCGATTGCTGATCTGATTCTTTCATTGAATGCGCGAGTGATTCTGGTGAGCAGGAATTATTTAGGCAGCATCAATCATTCTCGTTTAACCGCAGCTTACTGTAAACAAGCAGGTATCGATGTCATGGGCTGGATCTTCAATGATCAATATCTCGATTATGAAGATGAAATCGTAACATGGAGTGGCTTTCCTTCTTTGGGTTCCGTGCCTTATCTTTCTGAGGTCAACCCAACATTTATTCAGCAGCAAGCAGGCAATATCCGTAGTAACTTGTATCGCTATTTATAACAGATCAACATGACAAAAGACGCATTAAGAAAGATCTATAGAGCCAAACGAAAAGAGTTGGACGGACATGATCGTTTGCGTATGGATGATTTGATGTTGATACAATTTCAGCAATTCGATTTCAGCAGTATTCAAACTTTATTGACTTATTGGCCTATATCCGGACAAGCAGAACCCAATACGCATTTGTTTTCAGGATATTTAAGACATATGGTACCGGGATTGAACATTGCATATCCTGTATCGGATCAGGAAACAGGTACCATGACTGCGCATTTGATTGATGAAGACACAGTGTATACCGTTAATAATTGGGGTATCACAGAACCGCCGGCAATAGCCCCATTACAGCCTACCGATATCGACCTCATTTTTGTACCCATGCTTATTTGTGATGTCCAAGGATACAGGGTAGGCTATGGCAAAGGATTCTATGACCGTTACCTGCCGCAATGCCGAACAGATGCCGTTACCATCGGTTTTAGTTATTTTGATCCGATCCCATTGATCACAGACACCCACGAATTTGACGTACCTTTGAACTACTGTATCACGCCGAACGAGGTCTATGAATTTTAATACGATATTTCTTACTTCTTTTAGGGTTCTTTTATTGCCGATCGCTTTGCTGTATGGACTCGTTATCCGTATCCGCAATTGGATGTTTGATCAACAATACCTCAAATCTGCTTCCTTTAATTTCCCCTTGATCTGTGTAGGTAATTTAGCGGTAGGCGGTACCGGTAAATCACCAATGGTAGAATATCTTTTGTATTTATTATCACCTCAATTCAAAGTAGGTACTTTGAGTAGGGGATATAAAAGAAAAACAAAAGGCTATGCATTGGCCAATCCTGCAACAACGGCATTGGAGATAGGTGATGAACCCATGTTATTCCACATGAAGTTTCCGCAAATACCGGTAGCAGTGGGTGAGGAAAGATTGGTAGCCATACCACAATTATTACAAGATGTCCCCGATCTGCAAGCCATCATTCTGGATGATGCTTTTCAGCATCGGTCTGTCAAAGCAGGATTTAATATTCTACTGACAGAATACAGTAATATCTATGTAAACGACTTCTTTTTGCCTACCGGTGATTTACGTGATGAAAGAAGGTCTGCCAAAAGAGCCAATATTATTGTGGTTACCAAATGTCCGGCAGATCTTTCATCTGAGCGAAAACAACAGATCATTCGCAACCTGAAACCCCGTGCAGATCAAAAAGTATTTTTTACGAGGATTGCGTATGGGGTACCTTATCATATTTTCAATTATGAAGATGAATGGTTATTAACTCCAAGAGTAGAGGTATTGCTGGTATGTGGTATTGCCAATCCAAAACCGCTGAAAGAATACCTGCACGAATGCACCCATACTTACTATCAGCAAGACTATTCAGATCATCATATTTTCACCATTGATGATCTGAATGAGATCAAAGAAAAATTTGATCGCATTCACGCCAAAGACAAAATCATTCTGACAACAGAAAAAGATGCAGTTCGTTTGTTAAAATTCAGAGATGAATTAGCAACCTTACCGATGTATGTTTTACCCATACGACATGATTTTTTGTTTGGAGAAGGTGAACAATTTAATCGAATGGTTACTGATTTTATCAGGAACTTTAGGTACAAGCCTATATCATGAGTAAGAAAACATCGAAGCAAAAGAAACAGAAGCAAAAACAAAAATCTGTAACGGCACAATTACTAAAAGGTAAACTGGACGTAACCCGTTCAGGTATGGGATATGTGGTCATCGATAATGGCAGTGGTGATGTACTGGTGCGTCCGGGCGACTTTATGAATGCCCTCAATGGAGATGTAGTTCGTGTAAAAGTGGTGCGTGAAAACGGAAGAACCGGCAAAAAAGAAGGAAAGATCACAGAAGTGATCAGCCGAAGACAAACAGAATTCATCGGGTACATTCAGCTCTCCACCAATTTTGCATTTTTCGTTCCTGATACGGATAAACCCATGCCGGATCTTTTTATTCCATTGACATCCTTGAATGGTGCTAAAAATAAAGACCGAGTAGTAGCTCGATTGGTCAAATGGGAGAAAGAAGATAAAAAACCCGTTGGCGAAGTCGTGAGTGTAATGCAACCGGAAGATGAGAACGACGCAGCCATGAAGGAATTACTGGCACAAGCGGGTTTTCCGCTGTTTTTCCCTGAAGATGTATTGGAAGAAGCAAAACGATTACCCGATGTACTGGATACAGAAGAGATCAAAAAAAGAAAAGACTGCAGAGAGATTCGCACATTTACCATCGACCCTGTAGATGCCAAAGATTTTGATGACGCCATTTCTATTCGAAAATTATCCAATGGCATTTATGAAATCGGTGTTCATATTGCCGACGTCAGCTATTATGTACATCCTGAAACAGAATTGGATGAAGAAGCGTATAAAAGAGCCACATCCGTTTACTTGCCTGATAGGGTGAACCCAATGTTACCGGAACGTATCTCGAATGAATTGTGTTCGCTCAGACCTCATGAAGATAAATTTACTTTCTCCGCCATTTTTCAAATGAATGCCAAAGGAGAGATCAAACAATATTGGTTAGGTAGAACGGTGATTCATTCTGATCATCGCTTCACTTATGAAGATGTTCAAGAGATCATTGAAACCAAGGAAGGAAAATTTGCAGAAGATATTTTACTACTGAATGATTTTGCACAGAAAATGCGAAAGAAGCGCTTCAGTAAAGGTGCTATCAATTTCTCTTCCCAGGAAGTACGTTTTAAGTTAGATGAAAAGGGGAAACCGGTAGGTATTGTTGTAAAAGAAAGCAAAGAAGCCCATCAACTGATTGAAGAGTTCATGCTACTGGCCAATCGTACAGTTGCAGAGAATATTTCCAAAATACAGATCAATAAAAAGCAGATCCCATTCCCATATCGTGTGCATGACCAACCGGATGCAGAAAGATTGGCTCCTTTTATGGAGTTCGCAAAAAAGTATGGTCATAAGTTCGATCTAAGCTCACCTGAATCTATTGCTGCAAGTTTTAATCAAATGCTGGCAGATGCCAAAGGAAAACCGGAGCAGCATGTATTGGAGCAATTGGGTATACGTACCATGGCAAAAGCCGTGTATACGACCGAGAATATTGGTCACTACGGATTGGCTTTTGAATATTATTGTCACTTTACTTCTCCCATCCGAAGATATCCCGATGTATTGGTGCACCGTGTACTGGAAACCGTGCTACAAGGGAAACCAATGATCGATAAAAAAATGGAAGAGAAGTGTAAACACAGCAGCGACAGAGAACGTGCAGCCATGGAATGCGAACGTGCAGGTAATAAGTACAAACAAGTAGAGTACATGCGCGATTATCTGGGAGAAAGTTTTGAAGGGGTAGTGAGCGGTGTTGCCAGTTTTGGATTCTGGGTAGAAACTGTTGAACACAAATGTGAAGGACTGGTGAGTTTAATTGGACTGAGTGATTATGATGACTTCAGATTGGTGGAAAGTGATTATAGCTTGGTAGGACGAAGAAGTGGCAGGACCTTCCGCATGGGTGATAAAGTCACCATTCGGGTGGTGGCAGCCAATCTTGAAAAAAGACAATTGGATTATGAATGGGTGATGGAAGGCAAAAGTGAAAAATCAAAAGTCAAAAGTGAAAAGGAGACTGGTAAAAGGAAAAAAAAGTAAAATAGAGATAGGCTTAGTCTTCTACTTCATGAAATAGGATTCCTTCTTTTTCCAGTAAAGATAATACGGGAGTGTAGATAGAAGGAATGATCGGAATATGCAGACCCTTTTCAAGTAGCACTTTGTCGGCTATCAATATCGCAGCAATGCCCAATGGTAATCCAACCGTTTTCGCCATGGCTGTACGTAAATGATCTTCACCCTTAACCACCAAACTGCTTCTGACTTTTTTTTGTTGGCCATTCAACTCATATTCGATTTCATGTAACATTACGATCATGTCTTTATCGTAGGGCTCCAAAATCCAAGATGATTCCATTCTCCATTGAAGAATATCTGCAGCAGTACATACACCATTATGGATGGGCAGTTCACTATTCAAACCCAAACTGAGTAGCATTGCGTGAATATGTGGATCAGATGATAATTGTTCCTGTGTAACAGATAACCGGTGTTGTTGTAGATGCTGTTGGAGAAAATCAGACATCCGCAAAGTATCTGTATCGTAGGTTATAATCTCATCCGTCAGCTTCAGATCAACAATGGCCGCCCATCCTTTGCAGAAATCTGAATGTCGTAGCGTTGTTCTGATAAATGTTGAACAATCTTGTAAATCGTATTTCGGAATATAACTCAGAGAGTCTCTGTTAGCATAGTAGGCCAATTCACCAAGATCGGGAATGGTGACGTTTCCGGATGCATGGAACAACTGTTCATAAGACAATGCCTGTTCTTCACCGTTTTTCAGAAATACAGCACCGGCTTTACCTGCCAGTACTACATTGCGAGGATTCCAACTGATTTTATAATGCCAAGGATTATTATCGCTTTCAGGAGCTACCAATCCACCGCAATGGGATAAGAAGGAACGGATCTTTCCCCCTTTGGCTTTAATGGCATGGATCAATTGCATCGCACTCATGTGATCGATACCGGGATCCAATCCCATCTCACACAAAAACAACAATTCCTTATCAGCAATTTGCTGTTGCAACGCTTTGATTTGATCATCAACATAAGAAGCAGTGAGTAAATGTTTTCCGAGATCCAAGCAGTCCATGGCCACATGATAATGAAGAGCAGGTGGCATTAAAGAGATCACCACATCTGCAGCAGCGATCAATGATCTTCTTTTTTCGGTATTGGTAATATCCAGTTGAACCGCATGGGTATGCATTTCAGTGCCCAACTTTTGAAGAACGGTCTCTATATCCGCATCCGCCACGGTTAGTTTCCATTGTCTGCGTCGGGTTTCGCGTTTGAGGTAATCAATCAAGACAGTAGATGATTTACCGGCACCAAAAACGAGGATATGAGGAAGTGGAAATGACATGCCGCAAGCTAAGTAGAAATAATGAATAGAAAATGTTGCCACTGAAGGCACTGAAATGCACAGAAAGCGGAATCAAATACGGGGTTTACAAGCGATCAAAAAAATCAACTCAAACCTGGAAAGCAAGACTGATTCGTTCAACTTAAAAAATCCTACATGAAACAAGCGATCACCTTATTCGTTTCGTTACTGATGCTGACCGGAACGATCCTTGCCCAAAAAACCATTCGCGATGCCAATGCACAGAGTCGCAATGGACTCAAAAATTTCCATGCGGTACAGGTATCCAATGGTATTGATCTGTATCTCACACAATCATCCGAAGAAGCGGTAGCAGTAAGCGCTGTTTCTGATGCGTATCGTGATAAGATCATCACGGAAGTGGTGGATGGGGTATTAAAAATTTACTATGAAAAAAAGGATGGCCGGAATTGGGGGTCCAGGTGGAGACAATAAAAGACTAAAAGCATATGTATCCGTAAAAAACCTGGATAAGTTGGGTGCTTCAGGGGGGTCAGACGTATCGTTGGAAACCCTGATCAGAAGCAATAAACTCAGCATCTCTATTTCCGGTGGTTCAGACCTCAAGGGAGAGATTCAATGCGATGAGTTAAGTCTGTCAGCCAGCGGTGGCAGCGATGCCATTATTAAAGGTAAAGCTGCTCAGGTGAAGATTTCTGCATCAGGAGGAAGTGATATAGAAGGGTATGGGTTGATTACGGATGTATGCAGAGTGGTTTCCAGTGGAGGTAGTGATGTGAGCATTACCGCGAATAAGCAAATGGATGCCACTGCATCAGGCGGTAGCGATATCCATTACAAAGGGAATGCTACGGCTACGACTTCCAAAAGCGGCAGTTCAGACATCAGAAAAGTGACCAACTAAGTCTCTTGCATATAAGGTAATAGAAGAACAAAACACCCTAGTTTTCCCATCGCCAAGAGCCATGGAAAAACAGGGTGTTTTTTTATGCAGCTTTGTGGATAAAACTGCTTAAAAAACAGCCATTTCAGCCCTTTTTTCCCACCTAAAAAAACTATCTTCGCCATCCCGGATTTATGGGTGCTAAAATCCACCGGGAAGAACTCAAAAATACGTACGAGAAAAGCGAACATGGAAGAAAATCTGCTACCCGAACAGACGAGCGATAACGACCGCATTATACAGGTCAATATTGAAGAACAAATGAAAACAGCCTACATCGATTATTCGATGTCGGTGATCGTTGGTCGTGCCCTACCTGATGCCAGGGATGGTTTTAAACCGGTACATCGCAGGGTTTTGTATGCGATGAATGAACTGGGGAATAACAGCAACAAGCCTTACAAAAAATCTGCCCGTATTGTGGGTGAGGTGATGGGTAAATACCACCCGCATGGCGACTCATCCATCTATGATACATTGGTGCGTATGGCACAGGATTGGACCATGCGTTATACACTGGTAGATGGACAGGGTAACTTTGGTAACCAGGATGGAGACCCACCGGCGGCAATGCGTTATACCGAAGCCCGTTTACAGAAAGTGGCAGAAGCCATGCTGGATGATATTGAAAAAGAGACCGTTGATTTTCAACTGAATTTCGATGACTCTTTACAAGAACCTACCGTTCTTCCTTCCCGTATTCCTCAACTCTTGGTGAATGGTTCATCTGGTATTGCCGTAGGTATGGCTACCAATATGATGCCGCATAACCTGAGCGAAGTAGTAGATGGATGCGTGGCATTTATAGACAACAGAGAGATCACAGGCGAAGAACTGATACAATACGTGAAAGCCCCTGATTTCCCAACAGGAGGTGTGATCTATGGCATGGAAGGTGTAAAACAGGCTTTACTCACCGGAAGAGGAAGAGTTGTTGTGCGTGGTAAATGTCACGTGGATACCAAGCAAAGCGGTCGTGAGCAGATCGTGATCACGGAAGTTCCTTATCAGGTGAACCGAGATCAATTGACGGATCGTATTGGACAATTGGTGAATGATAAGACCGTTGAGGGAATTGCACATGTCAACAATGAAAGTAATAAACGCGAAGGAACCAGAATTGTACTGGATCTGAAGCGTGATGCGGTAGCACAAGTGGTCATTAACCAGTTGTACAAATACACTGAATTACAAACCAGCTACGGTATCAACAATGTAGCGTTATCCAAGGGCAAACCTAAAATCATGAACCTGCGCGATTTGATTGCCGAGTTCATTGATTTCAGAATGGATGTAGTCATCCGCAGAGCCAAATTCGATTTGCGCAAAGCAGAAGAACGAGCGCATATCTTGGAAGGATACCTGAAAGCATTGGATCATTTGGATGAAGTAATCACCTTGATTCGTGCCAGCAGAACACCGGATGAAGCAAAAGAAAGTCTGATCAGCAAGAGTAAAGAAGCCAAATGGTTACTGAAACAAGAACTCTTCACAGATCTTTCTAACGAATTATATAAACAGGAAGAAGGCTTATCAGAAGCACAAGCCAAAGCCATACTGGAACTGCGTTTACAGCGTTTGACCGGCATGGAAAGAGAAAAAATCATTGAAGAATTCAATGGTTTGATCAATACCATCAAAGATTTAAAAGCATTATTGGGAAGTGAAGCACTGCGTTATGATCTGATCAAAAAAGAATTGATCGAGATCAAAGAGCAATTTGGAGATGCGCGTAAGAGTGAGATTCAATACCTCGCTGATGAGATGCGTATCGAAGATCTCATTGAAGAAGAAGATGTAGTGATTACCATTTCACATTTGGGTTATATCAAAAGAACATCTGCATCTGAATACCGCCAACAAAAACGTGGTGGAAGAGGAGCGGTGGGTTCTAAAACACGTGAAGAAGATTTTGTAGAACATCTATTTGTAGCTTCTACCCACGACACGATGCTATTCTTCACAGAAAAAGGACGCTGTTACTGGATGCGTGTATACGAAATACCCGAAGGAGAAAAACAAAGCAAGGGAAGAGCCATTCAAAACCTGATACAATTACCGGGTGACGATAAGGTGAAAGCCATTATCGATGTAAAAAATCTGGCTGATAAAGATTTTGTACAGCAACATTATATTGTACTTTGTACCAAGAAAGGGATCATCAAAAAGACTTCTTTGGAAGATTTCAGTCGCCCTAGAGCCAATGGTGTGAATGCGATTACCATTGTAGAAGGCGATGAATTACTGGAAGCAAGGATGACAGATGGCAAATCTGAGATCATGCTGGCGGTGAAAAGTGGTAGAGCCATTCGTTTTGAGGAAGAAAAAGTACGTTCAACAGGTAGAGGTGCCATTGGTGTAGCAGGTATTGAGGTGGATGATGAGAAAGATGAAGTAATTGGCATGATCTGTGTAAATAAGGAGGATACTACCCGAACCATATTGGTAGTAAGTGAAAAGGGCTTTGGAAAAAGAACGCAGATCGATGAATACCGTATCACCAATCGAGGTGGAAAAGGGGTGAAAACGATCAATGTTACAGACAAAACAGGAAGTTTAGTTGGCATCCTCTATGTAACTGAAAAAGAAGACCTTATCATCACTTGTAAATCCGGTATCACGATTCGTACCAGCATCAGTGAGATCCGTGAAGCAGGTAGGGCCACACAGGGTGTGAAACTGATCAGGATCGATGAAGGAGACGAGATTGCTGCCATTTCACAGATTGAAGATGATGAAGAAGAAGAATCATCGGAAATACCCGGTGAACCAACTGAAAACGAAAACCCTGCAACAGAAAATAACGATTCAACCACTAACGAAAACCAAGTTTAAAAACCTCCCGTTATGAAGAAGCTATTCATGCTTTCCATGTTTGCTGCAACACTGCAGTTTGTTACCGCACAGGATTATAAAAAGGTACAAAATGCATTGATCTTAGGCAGGGTGGAAGATGCAAAAACAGAGATCGATAAATTAGCTACGGATCCAAAAGCGCAAGCAAAAGCAGAGACGTATATGTTCAAAGCCAAGATCTATGCTGCGATCTTTAAAACACCTGAACTCAGTGCCAAATATGCCAATGCCGGAGCAGAAGCAGAAGCGGCTTTGAAAAAATACCAGGAAATGGATCCTACGTATGCTATCGCAAAAGAGAAAGATGGTCTCGGTGCCTATTTCGATATGTATTTTGGTTTTATTACTAGAGGAACAGGCAGTTTCAATGATAAAGATTGGGCGAATGCAGGTGAAAATTTTGCGACCGCTATCCGTTATATCGATCAGATTATCGAAAACAAATGGACCAGCAATAACCTGAAAATGGATACCACATCCATCCTCTATGCCGCTTATGCTTTCCAAAATGCAAAAAAATTAGCTACTGCTGCTGACTATTATCAGCGTTTGGCGGATAATAAAGTAACCGATACCATCTTCATAGACGTGTATCGCTTCTTATTGGATTATTATTCCAGCAGTCAAAAGGATGAAGCAAAATTCAAAAAGAACCTTGCGCTGGCTAATGAAGTATTTCCTGATAAAAGTAAAGAGTGGGAAATCTATGAGATGGATTTCATCGACTCATACGATCTGAAAACAAAAACAGAAATGTATGACAAAGAAGATGCAGCGGGAACTTTGACTGAAAATAAATACCTGTTATTCGGAGAATCCTTTGCCAATGCTAAAAATAAAGATGACCTGGATAGCGCTACTGCAGCTAAGTATAGCAACAAATCGATTGAAGCATTTAAAAAAGCATTTGCTAAGAACAGCAATAACGCTATTGCCGCCTTCAACGTAGGGGTTGTGAGTTACAATACTTTTGCAACGCTGGATGATATGGTGCGTGACAATATTCGTTCCGTTCAAAGGATCAATGCAGAGAAACCTGTGGAAAAAGATCCTAAGAAAAAAGCAGCAGTAGAAGCCAAAGCAAAAGCCGAAGCTGAACCTTATCTAAAAGCCAATGCAGCTTTAGAACCTTCTATTGCCCAACAAGTAGATCAGGCAATTGAATGGTTGCAGAAAGCTTATGCCATCTTAAAAGATAAAAGTAGCAGAACCAATAACGAAAAAAGTGTGATCAATCGTACGGTTGACTGGTTAGCCAATTTGTATGCCTATAAGCGCGATAAAGCTAGAGGTAAAGACAATGCAGCTTTTGATGCTTTTGAAGCGAAATACAAAGAGTTTGATGCATTACACAACAAGTACTAAAGCATAAAGCCAACAAATATTGAAAAGCCCTGTTAAACCATTAACAGGGCTTTTTATTTGCGGTATAGAACCATTATATTTATTAGTACGTAAATCCAAACATATGAAATCATCCATCACCATTTCATTTTTGGCACTGTTGAGTTGGCTGAGTGCTTGTCAAAGCTCATCCAGTAAAAACACAGAAGTACCTCTTGCAGGTGAACCTACCCTGAAAACTACTGTGATTGTGAATAACAGAGAGATCATTTGGGGAATGGATTTTCTGCCGAATGGTGATCTCTTGTTTACAGAAAAAAAAGGAACCATCGCAAGATACAGCACCAATGGCACCATACAGGAAATCTCCGGTGTACCTGCCGGTATCGTTAGCAATGGACAAGGTGGTTTATTGGATATCAAAGTCCACCCAAACTATGCCACCAATGGATGGATCTATATTTCCTACGCAGCTTCAGAATCAGGCGTGAATGGTGCGGTTTTAAAGCTTACTCGATTTAAACTCAATGGTAATACCATCACGAATACAGAAACTATTTTTCAAACCAAGACACCCAATACCTGGTACGGACATTATGGTAGCCGAATCATATTTGACAAAGCCGGATTGCTCTATCTGAGCATAGGTGAGGGTGGCTCTACGAGTTATGGTGGTGTAGGTAGCGGAAACATGAATGCACAGGATACCAAAAGCGATTGGGGAAAAGTACATCGAATGACTGACGACGGAAAAGTACCGTCCGATAATCCTGTACTTCCGGGAAATACAACAGCAACGACAGTGTTCTCTTACGGACATCGCAATCCACAGGGTATGACATACGATCCTGTCAATAACCGCATTTGGGAAAATGAACACGGGCCAATGGGTGGCGATGAGATCAATCTGGTTGAAAAAGGAAAAAACTACGGATGGCCCTTGGTGAGTTATGGAAAAAATTACGATGGGGTAGCTGTCTCATCCAATCCCACTTCCAATGGTATTACAGATCCTTTGAAATATTGGGTTCCTTCTATTGCTCCTAGTGGAATGGCAGTGATCACCAGCGATAAATTCAAATCCTGGAAAAGCAATGTATTGACGGGCTCTCTCAAATTCAATTATGTGAGTAGGGCTGTATTGCAAGGCACCACCATCACCAAAGATGAAAAAATACTCGAAGGCATCGGTAGAGTACGTAATGTTAAACAAGGTCCGGATGGAGCTATTTATGTAGCTGTTGAAGGACCTGGGAGAATTATTCGAGTAACCGGGGAATAAGTTTGATCTTTGAATTCTTGATCTGTGATTTCTTGATTTTTGATTTGACAGATTTGGATTTAAATCAAGAAATCAAAGATCAAAAAATCACAGATAAGCCATTCGTCAACATCCTACTCTCCAAACGGTAAAAACTTCTCATCTTGAATTTCTTTAAGAACAGGAGCGTGGTGGTTGAGTGTTTGTCCGTTTATAACGATTTCATATTTCCGGAGATACGCTTGCATCATGTGGGTAGCAGTGAATTGATCCATCACTCGTTCATGACAACGTTTACGATCATATTGAGAGATGTTTTGTAAGGCTTGTACCAGCTCTTTTTTACTGGCAGATAAATAACCAACATCCTTTGTAACAATCTCAGACAAAGAACCATAAGGTGTGCCGAAAACCGGACAACCAAAATATAAACTTTCAGTAATCGCCAATCCAAAAGGCTCATGCCAGCGAACGGGAAATAACATGGCTGCAGATTGTCGAAGGATTTGATTTTTTTCTTCTCCACCTTTCATACCATGAAAATGAACATGGGTATCGAATGTAAGACGAATACCTTGGTTGAAATTGAACCGATGTCCACCGATGACCTGTAATGGCCATTTGGCTTTTCTGGATATATCAATAGCACCTTGTACATTTTTAACACGCCAAGCAGCATCACCTAAGAAATGAATATAGGAGCGAGGACTCGCAAGAGCAGGATCACCATAATCATCCGGATCAATACCATTGCAAACAAATGACTCACTGCAAAAACGTTCTGCATGGTTGCGGGAGACAAAAACAGTGTTGACAGGCAAAGGAACTTGTTCATTCATGTTTCCATGCATGGTCATGAGATGGGGAAGAAGTGGCGTTTCATTAACCGTATGATTCAAGTGAATGATATCAATGCCTTTGTCTTTGGGTACTTGCTGATTGAAAGGCTGTGCAGGATCAAATGGATACACTTCTGCAAACGGACAACTGGAGCCTGGCGCTACCAGATAAGAAACTTGGTGTCCGGCTTTTACCAATGCTTTACCCAACCACCAGATCACGCGTTCAGTACCGCCATATTTCAAAGCGGGTATGGCGGTGTTGTTGACAATGAGGATATGCATAGGATGTAAAAATACGGAAGGGATGGGAGATGGCGGATATCAGATGTCGGATGTCTGATTTCTGATGTGAAAAGTGAAAGGTGAAAGGTGAAAGGATTTTTTTGGAGAGACTTTTTTACCACGGAGGTAACACAGAGTTCGGCGCAGAGTTGCACGGAGATTTTAAAATTTTAAGACTCCTCTGTGTACCTCTGCGCCAAACTCTGTGCGACTCTGTGGTTTTGTCTATGTAATACTAAAGATGGAGAACAATAAGCCGCGAGAGATGGTGCAGTTGTAAATTTTTTTTGATGAATCAAAAAAGCATTTTTAATTTTACAAAAGAAACTTATTGATAAGGCAGGGGAAAATGCTGGACAAGCCAATCTCATTTGGCAGGCATTTTAACTGAACAGCCTTATTGTTTTGAAGAGCCGCTGAGAAGTGGCTTTTTTATTGTTGATGAAAATACATCATGAGCTATGTCACCAATAGGAATAGGAGTGACAGGATAGGCATCAACACCTTTTAGGTTGTCTGATTTTTGAAGTGAGAGAAGAAACGACTTTTTTTTGGGAGAGACTTTTTTACCACGGAGGTAACACAGAGTACGGCGCAGAGTTGCACGGAGGTGTTGGGAATATTAAAACTCTGTGTAACTCTGCGCCGAACTCTGTGCGACTTTGTGGTTTGGATTTTATTAGGGTGTGTGATTTTTGAAGAGAGAGGAAACGACTTCTTTTTGTAGACACTTTTTTACCACAGAGTTACGCAGAGTATAGAACGGAGTTACACAGCGTTTTTTAGAATTATAAGCCTCTGTGTACCTCTGCGCCAAACTCTGTGCGACTCTGTGGTTTTGGTTTTATTAATCTTTAAAATAGATCATAAAAAACGTCACCAATAAAAATAGGAGTGACAGGATAGGGATCAACACGCGTTTAAAGGATCTTCTAAACATCCGGTATACAATGATGATCGGTAGTACAATACCCAATGCAAGGGTAGGCAAAGCCAACAGTTCATATAAAGCACCGGTAACCATGTAGTCATATACATTATTGATGGATAAACTGACCATCCAAAAAATAAAGACAAAACAAGACAGCAGTAAAACGATAAGGTCTGTATTCCAAACTATTTTCTTCATTGAACAGAATGAGTGAGTAAAGCTGAAAATGAATTATTACGAGAAATTTGATAAGGTATTATTGATATTGCTAAAGGCAATGCCTATATATATTATTCTTACTTGTTCCTTTTATATGGGTAAAGAAAAAATAGCAAAACGATTTTTAGAATGCTGCTATAAGTTGTATAATAAATCCGATTAATACTAATGACAGACCAGTATAAGCGCCAATTTTTATAATATTATTATTTACACGAATTCTTTTTTGTTCTAATTCTGAATTATCTCCCCATGAAATATTCCCTGCATTTTCAGGATTTTCTATGAACCCAGATGGCATCCCACAAAAGAATAAAAATACAACTCCTAATATATCTATTGCAAGTCCAATTTGATTTAGTGTCATCCTACAATATACTAATACTCGCAGTTTCTTAAATAGAAGCGTTGGCTTTTTTCTGTCTACTTTTCGCTGTGTGCGATTTAACATAATATTAATTATAGGAAATATACTAAATTTGAAAATGATAGGTCTATTAGCATTGGATAAGATTCTAATTGCTTGATTATGAATAATTTAATTTACAGAGTTACTTCTATTTAATCAAACGGCATGATCATTGTTAACTAAGTATCGACTTTACAAGACTTAATGAATTGCGGATGAAAAGAAAACTACTGATCATTTTTTTAGGATTACTCAGCACTGCATATAGCCAAAATAATAAGGTGATTTATCCGCATCATGTTTTCTGGCATAAGACAGATATCAATGAAATTTTTCCCAATAAATGGGGCGCCGGTCTCGACTTTGTATATAGAACAAAAAACGAGTTAAATACGGGCAGTATGTTTAACGCCCATTTAAGAACCAGTATTCGTCCATGGGTCCATTATCAGTTTTCAGAGTATGCCCGATTGTCGCTATCTCCCATAGGTTATATGCATACAAATGAATACATAGGTAAGCCGGAAGATATCACTCGTCCATCCTATAATGAATGGCGAACTACATTACAGTTCTTTCACCATAATAAATCAGGCAACGGAAAATGGATGCATACCTGGCGTTACCGGTATGAATTAAGATGGCAGGAACAATCTGCGAATAATAATTACCGCTTTTTTACCCGCTTTCGTATGCGGTATCGATTACGCTATATGATCACCGGCAATGACTTTTATGAAAACAATACCCTTTATGCGGCTGCTTCTAATGAAATCGGATTAAATCTGGGTAAAAATGTAGTGTGGAATACATTCAATCAAAATCGTTTGTATTTGGGGGTCGGTTATCGCTTCCTGCAAACAGCAAGGGCTGAACTTAGATATGTAAATCGATTCAGAACCAGAGGCGCTACCGGCTTTGAATTTGATCATGGTCGTGGACTTATGGTTAGCTTCTATATTGATCAAATTACCGGTTTAGGAAAAGAAAAAAATCCACAAGTCAGATTTGTAGACTAAACTCAGTCATCATGCACACATACACTAAATATATTTTATGGATCCTGATTTTTGGAGCCGGTGTACTTACCGGAATATGGATTTCATCTGCGAAAAAAGAAGATACAACGCTTACAAGTCAATCTTCTGATTCTTCCAATGATACCAATGACTTTTCAAATAAAAAAGATGCTTTAGCTTCTGCAAGCAATAACGGTCAGTCTACCAAACAAAATCAAACCATTTCACCAATTGCTCCCCTGCCCGATTCTTCGGTTATAAATATCACGCCCGACTTATTTGACTCTACCGCTCAACAACCTGTTCAACATGAAGAACGTTTAACGCTTCGAAAAGAAATGAATGAATCATCCGGTGTATTACAACTCCTCAGTAAAAATAATATACCACTGGAATATGCCGGTATTGTACAAAAGGGTCAGGCTAACGGTTATGGAATTGGACTATACGAAACCGGAAGTATATATAAAGGAAACTGGAAAAACAATTTCAGAAATGGTAACGGATTATTCATCTGGAAAGATGGAGAACGCTATGAAGGAAACTATGATGACGATAAAAGAAATGGCTTTGGGATATACACCTGGCGTAATGGAGAATACTATAAAGGCTTCTGGAAAAATGATAAACGTGATGGTGAAGGAAAGCTTTTCCGAAAAAATGGAAAGCTGAAAATGGAAGGCCTATGGCAGGATGATGTTTTCATTACAAAACAAAAAACAAGTATTCCTGACTAAAATTCCCGAACACACCCTCTCAACATAGATTCTACCCTAAATCACAGGGGTTCATGTGAACTATTTACATGAAAAGGCTTTTGATAACTCTGGTCAACCCTTTATCTTCTCCAATCACCACTTGTCCCTACACACATATTTATGCGGTTGAATACACGGGTTTTGTGGAACAGTTTTACACTGTAAATCGCAAAACACAACCACCATATGAAAAGGTATTTTACCCTCCTCATTCTTTTGATCACTACTACAATTGTGTCGGCATATGCACAGCAATCTGGTACCCTCACCGGTACACTTACAGGCATCGGCCGCACGATCGAAAGCGCTTCAGTAACCCTGCTCAGACAAAAAGATTCCAGTCTGGTAAAAGCAGCTGTATCTGATAAGAATGGCATTTTCAGTTTTGAAAACATCGCTTTTGGAAATTACCTCTTAAGTGTGAGCAGTGTTGGGTATGAGCGTTTTTATTCCAATACCATCACTTTATCTGCTAATAATAGCAGCTTAAACCTAGGTGCTTTATCCTTAAAAGCGCTGGACAATTCATTAGGCGAAGTAACCGTTACCAGTAAAAAACCTTTTCTGGAAATGAAAGCCGACAAAATGGTGGTGAACGTAGATGCTTCTCCTTCCAATGCCGGTAATACAGCTTTGGAAGTATTGGAGAAATCACCGGGTGTAGCTGTGGATAGAGATGGCAATATCAGCCTGAAAGGTAAACAAGGTGTGATTGTTTTATTGGATGGTCGTCAAACATTCATGAGCAGTGAAGACCTGGCCAATATGTTGCGTGGTATGAACGCAAATCAATTGGATCAGATCGAGATCATGACCAATCCGCCTGCACGTTTTGACGCATCTGGCAATTCAGGGGTGATCAATATTCGCACTAAGAAAATCAAGACCAAAGGTTTCAATGGTAACGTGAATACGAGTTATGCGCAAGGTGTATATCCAAAAGCAAGTGTGGGTACCAATCTGAACTATCGTATCAACAAACTGAATCTGTTTGGTAATTATAATTACAGTTATAGAGAAGCATTTCAACAATTCAGCATCTTAAGAAACTTTATCAATCCATCCACTAAAAATATCACCGGCACTTTTGATCAACGTGCATATATGCCGGATAGTCGCAATTCACATTCAGGAAAACTGGGCTTGGATTATACTTTCTCCAAAAGAACTTCTGCTGCATTGACCTTGAATGGTTTTGGAACCAAGATGGAATTCAATAACAACAGTATTAGTAAGTTGACAGATGCGGTAGGTAGTTTACAATCTACTATCTATGGTGGTACCAACATGACTCCTAATGTAACCAACTACAGTGGCAACCTGAATTTCCGTCACCAGTTTGATTCTGTCGGCAGGGAATTGAGTTTTGATGCTGATTATATCCAGTACAAAGACAAACATCGCCAGCGTTTCATCAACAGTATTTATGATGCCAATAATAACCTGGTAGGCAAAGCAGATAGTCTGGTAGGTTATCTCCCATCCGGCTTTGATGTGTATGCCGGGAAATTGGATTACGCTCAACCCTTGAAAAATAAAGGAAGATTTGAAGCAGGTGCGAAAGTGAGTTTTGTAAACAGCGATAACAACATTCGTTTCGACAGCATCATCAATGGTAACCGGGTTCCGGATTTAACCAGATCGAATTATTTTATTTACAAAGAGAATGTATATGCGGCCTATGTAAACCTCAATACACCTTTGAGTACAAAATTATCGATGCAAGCCGGACTTCGTTACGAATACACTGATGCAAGGGGTGATCAGGTGACCAGTAATATTCAATTTAAAAATACTTACGGACAGCTCTTCCCTACCCTTTACCTGAGTTATAATCTCAATGAAAAGCATATGCTGGGTGCGAATTTCGGTCGCAGGATCATGCGTCCACAATACAGAAACCTGAATCCATTTGTATTCATTGTAGACCGCTATACCTTTCAAAAAGGAAATCCGAATTTGCAGCCGCAATTCAGCAACAACATCGAATTAACGCACACGTATGCGGGAGCACTGACTACCACATTGAATTATTCTCATACCAGTGGTGTGATTTCAGAAGTGATTGAGCAGAATGAAACCACGAAAGAAACATTTTTGATCAGAAAAAATATTGCTACGCGCAAACAATATGGTATCGCATTCAATTTTTATAAGCCGGTGACAAAATGGTTGACTGTAAGTGTGAATGCTAACCTGTTCAATAATCAGTTCAAAGGCATTGTAAATGATTCCCTGATCGATATTAGTGTGAACTCAGGAAATTTCAGCGGAGCATTACAAAGTAAATTGGGTAAAGGATGGGATGCAGAGATCAATGGTTTCTACAATACCAAAGGTGTTGATGGTGTAATGATCTATAAGGGCATGGGAATGTTCACGGTAGCGGTATCCAAATCGGTAATGAACAATAAAGGGCGTATCAGCTTAAACTATCGTGATCCATTTAAGATCCAGCGTTTCAATGGAACGGCGAAATATGCAACAGTGGATGCTACCATTAACAGCAGATGGGAAAATAGTATCCTAAACCTCAGTTTCAACTACCGTTTTGGCAAAAGCTTCAAAACCAATAAACGCAGCACCGGAAGTGCAACAGAAGAGCAAAGCAGAATTGGGGGATAAAGCAATGGCTGATGTCGGATGTCTGATTTGAAATACGAAAACCACTCTGTGCAACTCCGTGCCGAACTCTGTGTTACCCTGTGGTAAAATAACCACTGAGTTAACGGAGTTCGGCACGGAGTTGCACAGAGTTTTTTATATCAGACATCCGCGATCCTACATCCGAAATTTCTTACTATCTTTCTATTATGAAATCTTACGACAATCTGGTAGATGCATTGGCTGATTTGAAGCAGCAGGGATATACCACAGATTTCAACCTGGCTTTTGATCAGATCAAGTGTAGCAGCACGGGTATTTGTCTACTCCCTTCTCAATTCACTATTGTAGCCCATCATCGTTTTGAGGGGGATACCGATCCATCCAATTCAAGTATTTTATACGTAATAGAATCGCTAGATCATAGCATGAAAGGAACCCTCATCAATGCCTATGGAGTATACAGTGATGCGTTGAGCGATGAAATGATTCGAAAACTGTCTATAAGTCAAAAGTAAAAAGTAAAAAAAGAACTTTCCATTCATCTTTCCCTTTTGACTTTTTAATTTTGACTTTTGATTTCATTCCCCAAATCCGCCATCCTACATCCGACATATCTTCTTACATTCGGCGAAATAAATTATCATGCTGCATCGTCGACATTTTCTTCAATTGGGGTCGTTGGGATTATCGGCTCTTACCTTTTCTTCTTTTCGTGGAAAAATGACTGCTCAAAAACCATTGGTATTGTCTACTTGGGATGCCGGTATCACTGCCAACAAAGCTGCCTGGCAAATTTTACGCAATGGTGGAAGAGCATTGGATGCAGTAGAACAAGGCGTTAGGGTTACAGAAGCCTCCTTGAACTGTTGTGTAGGATTAGGCGCAAACCCTGACCGCGATGGTTATGTAACACTCGATGCTTGCATTATGGATGAAAACTTCAATTGTGGTAGTGTGTTATTCCTGGAAAAAATAAAACATCCCATCTCTGTAGCCCGAAGGGTCATGGAAAAAACACCACATGTAATGCTCGCCGGTTCAGGCGCACAACAATTTGCAGTGGCAGAAGGATTCCCATTGGAGTCGGGTGAATTATCTGACGACGCCAAAAAAGCCTATCAAAACTGGTTGAAAAAAAGTGAGTACAAGCCTGTGATCAATATTGAAAACTCAAAGCGACAAGAAGCTTTTGTTCCTACAAAATTAGAAAATGGTGATTGGAACCATGATACCATTGGCATGATCGCTTTAGATGCAAAAGGGAATTTAAGTGGCAGTTGTACCACCAGCGGCATGGGTTTTAAAATGCGTGGGCGCATCGGCGACTCTCCAATCATTGGCGCCGGATTGTTTGTAGACAATGAAGTAGGTGCTGCAGTGGCTACCGGACAAGGAGAAGACATCATTCGTATTTGTGGGGCTCATACCATTGTAGAGTTGATGCGTCAGGGAATGGATCCGGAAACAGCTTGTAAAAAAGCCATGGAAAGATTATTGAAAGTAAAAGGGATCGATAAAGCCAAAGCTATTCAGGCAGGTTTTATTGCCATCAGTAAATCGGGCGAATACGGTGGCTATGCTTTACAAAAAGGATTCAACTTTGCTGTTTGTCACGCCGATGATAAAAATTTTCTAGTAGACGCCAAACCATTGATCTGATATATGTCATTACCATTAGAAATCTGTGTATTCAATACCGCTACTGCCATTGAGGCCATGAATGCAGGTGCCGATAGAATTGAGTTATGTGAGAACTATGCCAATGGTGGTACTACCCCATCGTATGGCTATTTAAAAACGACACGTGAAAAAGTATCCATTCCTATTTTTCCGATGATTCGTCCGCGCGGTGGTGACTATTTCCACAGTGAAGAAGAACTTGAGATCATCCGAAAAGATATCCTGCTTTGTAAAGAGTTAGGATTTGAAGGAGTGGTATTTGGACTCCTGAAAAAAGACGGCACCATTGATGCAGAAAATACCGCTCGTTTAACAGAACTGGCATATCCGTTGGATGTCACATTTCATCGGGCCTTTGATCGTTGTAAAGATCCATTGCAGGCTTTGGAGATCATCATTCAATGTGGTTGCACAAGAATACTCACCAGTGGACAACAGCCCAAAGCACCGGATGGAAAAGAGTTGATCAAGCAGTTGGTTGAACAGGCAGATGGAAGAATTATCATCATGCCGGGTAGTGGCATCAACAGCAATAATATTACAGACATGAAAGCCTATACTGGCGCTCCCGAATTTCACACTTCTGCACGCATCTTAATTCCTTCATTGAGTGAATACATGAATCCTGCTATACCGGAAGATTTCAGTAGGGATTTTACGAATGCTGATGAAATTAGAAAAATAAAAAACTTGCTGTAAACAAAGAAGTTAATAGTCCGCAGATTTTTATGATTCATTATGATCAATCATAAAAAATCATAAAAATCCGCGGCCCATCAAACCCACTCGGTGTAAAACGCTGTGGTTATTTTTACCACAGAGATACACAGAGTAACGGCACAGAGTTTCACGGAGTTTTTATATCAGACATCAGACATCCGACATCAATATAACATTCTCACCTTAATCGTCTCTTTCACTTCTTTCAACAGCTCCGCAGCTCTTTTAGAAAGTTTCTTATCTACATCCAATACCACATATCCAATCTCTTCATTGGTTTTGAGGTATTGTCCAACAATGTTGATATTATTTTTGGATAGCGCCGTATTAATAGCACTCAATACACCCGGCACATTTTTATGTACATGCAAAATACGATGTGCGCCATCTACAGGCGGCAGTCCAATAGCAGGAACCGTATGTGAACCATTGGTGATACCACGTTCGAGGTATTGGAATAATTTGACGCTCACATCTTCACCAATATTTTGTTGCGCTTCTTCTGTAGAGCCACCGATATGTGGAGTGAGAATTACATTGGGTAATCCTTGTAAAGGAGTATCGAAATGATCTCCATTTTTTTCTGGTTCCCATGGATACACATCGATACCTGCACCCGCTATAACCCCTTCCTTAATGGCTTCACTCAATGCTTTGAGGTCTACTACTTCTCCCCTTGCATAGTTCAATAAGATCGATCCTTTTTTAAAGAGCTTGATATTATTTCTGTTGATGAGATTTTTTGTTTGTGGTGTTTCGGGAACATGTAAAGAAACAATATCACTATTCATCAGTACTTCTTTCATGTTTTTGGCGGCTACTGCATTACCTAAAGGCAGTTTTGTTTCGGTATCGTAGAACAATACTTTCATGCCTAAGGCTTCACACAATACACTGACCTGTGATCCGATATTGCCATAACCAATAATACCCATGGTTTTACCACGCAGTTCATAACTACCTTTGGCATCTTTCATCCAGATACCTTTATGGGCAGCGATGTTTTTATCTGATATTTTTCTGATCAACATCACAGAAATACCGATCACCAATTCTGCTACACTTCTGGTATTACTATAAGGCGCATTGAATACCACCACGCCTTTTTTAGTAGCGGCTTTTAAGTCTACCTGATTTACCCCAATACAAAAACATCCGATGGCTTGTAATTTTTTAGCCGCTTCTAAAACTTTAGGAGTAATCTGTGTTTTGGAACGAATACCTAATAAATGCACATCTTTCACTTCTTTCACCAATTCTTCTTCACTCAATGCACCTGCTATTTTTTTGACATTGGCATAGCCTTGCTGTTTAAAATATTGAACAGCTTTATCACTGATATTTTCAAGAAATAAAATATTGATCCGCTCTTTGGGGTAACTGGTCTTGCTCATGGAACGAAAATAATGTTTTTATTTTCTGGATAATCTTTCCCGTTTTAACCATTTCACTAACACATTGTTGTTTATTTTCGCCGCGAAGAAAAACTAACAGATGATCGTAAGAGTCTTTGGTATCGCTATTTTGATGGGGTTATTCCAGGCCTGTAGTGCACAACCTGCAGATAGGGATTCTGCTACGGAAGGAAATGCATATACCGCTATCCCTTCTGCTACAAAAGCAATGTATGCTGCTGAAATTGAAAAGCAGTATCAACAGTTATTGGGCAGTCGTGGATTTAATGGAAGCATACTGGTTGCTAAAAATGGAGAGATCTTATTTGAAGATTATAAAGGATATAGCAATTTCAAAACCAAAGCTCCCATCACACCCAATACCACTTTTCATTTGGCATCGGTATCCAAGACTTTTACCGGCATGGCCATTCTCAAACTCAGAGAGCAAGGCAAGCTCGACCTGGATGATACGGTTGATGAATTTTTTCCCGGATTTCCTTATCAAAATATTACAGTACAACAACTACTCAATCATCGCAGTGGATTGAATAATTATGTCTATTTCATGGTAGACAGAAAAGTAGAAACTTATCGCGTAAAAAATAATAAAGGACGTTGGGTCAGAAGAACACGTACCATTAAGATGCCTGCCCTGAAAGCGGGACTCCTCACCAATCAGGATGTGTTGGATTATATGATGAAACATCGTCCGGCCCCACTCTTTGCACCCGATCGGGCTTTCAGGTATAGCAATACCAACTATGCACTACTGGCTTTGATCATTGAAAAAGTGACGGGACAGTCCTTTCCCACCTACATGAAAGACAGTCTATTCACCCCCTTGGGTATGCATGATTCTTATGTTTTTAGTGTGGCAGATACGGGTAATTATGTTCCATCTTATCGCTACAATAACGTTCCTTATGGTATCGAGAAGTTGGATTGTATTTATGGAGACAAAAATGTGTATTCAACTGTAAGGGATCTATTACTGTGGGACAGAGCACTGACTGAAGGAACTTATGTAAGCAAAGCTTCACAAGAACCTGCTTATCAACCATATAGTTTCGAGAATAAATCATTTCATAACTATGGCTTGGGTTGGCGTTTATTAAATTCTCCCACAGAAGAAATTGTATACCACAATGGCTGGTGGCATGGCAATAATACCGTTTTCACCAGATACATTAAAGATTCTGCTACTATCATTGTTCTAGGAAATCGTTACAACCGTAATATTTATAAGGCAAAAGCGCTTTCTTCTGCCTTTACAGGAAGAATAGATAGTACTGAATTGGAGGAATAAGTTTTTTCAATAGGATATATTCTCAACACAAAGCAGCCTAACCGTTGTTTTTAGCCTTTTCCCCCTATTTTTGCAGACTTTCAATTAACATAAACTTACCAGACACACTGTATTATGGACAAAATCTTGTTTTATGCCGTTCCGGCGATGGGAGTTGTAGGTCTCCTCTACACATTATTGAAGTTTAATTGGGTATCCAAGCAGGACGCGGGTAATGACCGTATGAAAGAAATCAGCAATTATATTGCTGAAGGTGCGATGGCTTTTCTCAGAGCTGAATGGAAAATACTGACTTATTTCGTTGTAATTGTTGCCCTATTATTGGGCGTGATGGCCAGCAGCAATCCACATTCACATTGGTCCATTTCTTTGGCTTTTGTGCTGGGCGCTGTATGTAGTGCTGTTGCCGGCTATATTGGTATGAAAGTGGCTACCAAGGCCAATGTTCGTACTGCGCAGGCAGCCAGAACCAGTCTTTCAAAAGCCTTAAATGTATCATTTACCGGTGGTGCAGTTATGGGACTGGGTGTTGCCGGTTTAGCTGTATTAGGTTTGGGTGGTGTTTACCTGATTTTAAAGCAGGTATTTGCTCCAGAAGCAGCAGCGAATTCTGCTGAAATGCTTCAGACCATTGAAGTATTAACGGGTTTTTCTTTAGGTGCTGAATCTATTGCCTTGTTTGCACGTGTGGGTGGTGGTATTTATACCAAAGCTGCCGACGTTGGTGCTGACTTAGTAGGTAAAGTAGAAGCCGGTATTCCGGAAGATGATCCTCGTAACCCTGCCACCATTGCTGATAACGTAGGTGATAACGTGGGTGATGTAGCAGGTATGGGTGCAGATTTGTTTGGTTCTTATGTAGCTACTGTATTAGCAACGATGGTATTGGGGCAAGAAACGGTTTCAATAGACAATTTTGGTGGTTATGCTCCTATCCTATTGCCGATGCTGATTGCGGGTGTAGGTATTTTATTCTCTATCGTAGGTACTTGGTTTGTGCGTGTAAGCGATGCAGCCGGTATCAATACCGCCAATGTTCAGAAAGCCCTGAATATGGGTAACTGGGGTTCAATCATTTTAACTGCCGCTGCTTGTGCAGGTTTGGTATATTATATATTACCTGAAACCATGACACTTCGTGGTCTTGAGTTTACACGTGATGGTGTATTGGGCGCTATTGTGGTAGGTTTGGCTGTAGGTACTTTGATGAGTATCATTACCGAATATTACACCGCAATGGGTAAGCGTCCGGTCATGTCGATCATTCGTCAGTCTTCTACCGGACATGCTACCAACGTGATCGGAGGTTTGGCAGTAGGTATGGAATCTACTTTCTTACCGATCCTGGTATTAGCAGGTGGTATCTGGGGTTCTTATGAGTGTGCAGGATTATATGGTGTAGCGATTGCTGCTGCCGGTATGATGGCCACTACTGCCATGCAATTAGCGATAGATGCATTTGGTCCGATTGCGGACAATGCGGGTGGTATCGCTGAAATGAGTGAATTACCAAAAGAAGTGCGTGAAAAAACAGATGTACTGGATGCTGTGGGTAATACCACTGCTGCTACCGGTAAAGGTTTTGCCATCGCTTCTGCGGCTTTAACTGCATTGGCATTGTTCGCAGCGTTTGTGGGTGTTGCCGGTATCAGTGGTATCGATATCTATAAAGCAAAAGTATTGGCATCACTGTTTGTGGGTGCCATGATTCCTTTCATCTTTTCTTCATTAGCGATACGTGCGGTTGGACAAGCGGCTATGTCAATGGTGGAAGAAGTGCGTCGTCAGTTCCGTACCATTCCCGGTATCATGGAAGGAACCGGAAAGCCTGAGTATGATAAGTGTGTGGCTATTTCAACTGAAGCATCGATCAAAAAAATGATGTTGCCGGGTGCAATTGCCATCGTATCTCCATTGATCATTGGTTTCTTACTGGGTGCTGAAGCATTGGGTGGTTTCCTGGCAGGTGCTACTGTAAGTGGCGTACTGATGGGTATGTTCCAGAACAATGCCGGTGGTGCTTGGGATAATGCGAAGAAATCTTTTGAAAAAGGTGTTGAGATCAATGGTGAGATGTACTATAAAAAATCTGAACCCCATAAAGCATCTGTAACCGGTGATACTGTTGGTGATCCATTTAAAGATACTTCTGGTCCATCTATGAACATCCTGATCAAATTGATGTCGATTGTTTCTCTGGTGATTGCTCCTACCCTTGCACAATTGCATGGTGCGGATACGAATAAAGAATTAGTTGAGAAAAGAATCGAGATCAAAGCTACTGATGGAAATAACAGTGCATCTATGACTGTAAATGGAGAAGAGATCAATGTGGATGGCCTGATCAATGAATTAAAAAATGCAGGTCTGACTTCAGATGATAATGTAACGGTAGAAGTTAAAGATGGTAAGATCATTATCAACGGACAAGAACTTTCTGAAGATGTTACCAAACAATTCTCTATGTATTTAGATGGTAAAGAGAATGTAAGTGTGAAAGTTGATTTGAAGAAGGATAAGAAGTAAAACAAAATGATCAATAATAAAAAAGACCCGATGCATCGGGTCTTTTTTTATTTCGGCGAAGATATAATTGTTTTACGCTCCCAAAGATTAAACAAAGGAAGATCGAACATGATACCAATATATTTACGAAGGGTATTTGTTTGTCTAGGCTCAGTTGCAAAACTTCTGAGTTGTGGGGTGAACATGATACCACCAGATAAGACCAATGGAAAAGATGGGATGGCGATACCTATATGTGCACCCGGACTTAATAACTGACTCCACTTAAACTGATGAGGATTTGCTGTGGTACTATTGTTTGACAACCTGTAAGAAACCGGTGCAGCTAGATCAACAATACTGAACATTAAAGTGCTAGTAAATTTACCTCTCCCAAATAAATGATGCTTTCCAACTTTGATTTTATCAGGATTTAAGACCGCATCATCCTGAATGGTTGACTTCGCGGGTACTCTTCTACCGAAGGTTTTACTCAGTGAGAATCCGATGGGAACCGTAAACCCATAAGCATTCCCTTGTATTTTACTATTACTAAGCGAGCTGGTTTCCCAACCATAATAACCACCGGCAAAAGCATTGAGATCTACTGACCACCATGCGTTTCTTTTTCTTTTATAAGATCCCGCAGGCATGGCGTAAGATTCAACAACTTTTGCCAGTTTTTTATCTGTTATGGCAAGCGCCGCATCATTTAAAAAGCCGCTTATCTTTTTGATCATCTGTATAGCATGACGGTCTTTCTCAAATACAAGTATAGCGATAGGACTATTTCTTTTAAATTCAATGATAGAATCAGAATCAAATCGAAACAAAAAATTACTATCGATTTCTTTATCTGTAATCAATTTTTTAAATACACTGAAGTTTGTATAATTTTTCTTTGAGATATCATTCTGTTGCTGCTCAGTTTTATCGTCGCCACTTTTATCGTTTTCCTTTAACCTAGCCATATCCAGTATTTTCTTCATTAGAGCAGAATCAAGTTTGAGTTGATAGGTCGAATCCTTACCACTATAAATAAGCTGTATGATTATATCTGTGACGGTCAATGTAGCTCCCGCAAAATTCTTCTTACTGATCAATTGGTAAGATTCGAAAATAGAAGTTGAAAAACTGAGTAATCTACTTACATCATCTTTTCTTTCGTCTTTGAAATGTGAAAGGCTATTGAATTGTTTGAATACTTCAAAAAGTTGATTAAAAGCAGTCCATACATTATAACTCGTATAAAACCAGTCTTTAGTATTTGTCACAGTCTGTTCGGCTACTTTTGTTTGCTCAACTTGTGCAATGGCAGATTTTATAGATCCGAAGAATTGTCTGATCATTTCTGCAGTAACAGTAGCTTTTTTAAAAGTAAATGAAGACTTATTAAAAATGATTTTAGAAATCACTTTATCATATTTAAGATCGATCAGACTTAACAATATTTCCAGTTCCTCGCCATTTAGTTTCCGATAATCTTCATAGGTCAACAATTTCCCTTTTTGATCAGCCCCTACAAGAATCAATTCTGTATTCAGTGCATATAAAAGAGTGATATATTGAGTAAATAAAGACTCATCAGAAGAATTTTTACTTGTTTTATCCGTTTTAACAGATTTGGATTTTAAATACAATTCCTTAATTACATCCTGATAAGAATATTGTTTCATTACTAAATCTGCTAATGCACATCCCCACTCAATCTCCTTTAAATAATTTAACTGTTTCGGTTTCCATAATTTACTGTTTATCCATGGGCTGGTCAAAGCAGCTCTAGGCATTTGAATAAAATCTTTGGAAAGTGCATATTGCCATTGGGCTCCCATATTTGGTATATCATACGGCTCATTACCTAATAATAACTTAAGCGTGGAGGGGAAGAAGATTTTTACCAGATCATACTGCTGCATATTCTTAGTGATGGTCTCAAAGAACCACATTACCGATTCTTGTTTAATTCTGTTCGACAAATAAATAGCTAAAGCATCAATTACTTCAGATTGGCTTGGCAATGAAAATATGTTTTGAGGGGTAGTATTCCCTTGTACATTAATCGAAAATTCCTGTAATTGATTGGATCGATTGAATGCTTGAATTGAGTTTTCTAGTAAAAGAATTCCCGGATCTACTTTATGTGTCTTTTTATTGAGCGCATATAAAAAATCAGCCAGTGCAGTTTTATTCTTATTGATAAATGTACTCAGTTGTGATCGGCTTTCTATCAAAATAGAATCTTCTCGTGTTTTGCCCTTACTTTTTTGATCAATAATATCCTCTAATTGCCTTATTTCTTTTTCGATCGTCAGATGATTCATTGAATCCGTAGAAATTGAAGACTGAATAGTTGTTCTCGAAATACTATCTTCTATCGCGTCAAGTTTATATTTTGATTCATTTATTTTGGTCGCAATGGCCAGCTTAGCATTGTTTTGAATAACAAGTGATTTCTCTTTTTCGTCGATTTCTTTTTGGAGTTGCTTCCTTTTTTCATTGCTATTTACATAATCTTTATACAGACTTTGGACTTCTTTTCCAATCTTTGAATTCAGCGCGTTTATGAGAGTATTTACCTCTACAGTTTTGGTACTATCAAATATAAACTCGATGGATAAAATCTGATTATTAATATCTGCAAATACATTTTTAAGTATCGTATAGCTACTCAATCTCTTTGACAATTCGGTATACATTCCTTCTGAGAAATTATCTTGCAAGTCAGCATACCAAATCAGACTACCCAGAAGCTTTTGTTGTGCACTATCACTAAAGTTGGATGTACGTGTATTAAACTTATATAGTTCCTTTGCTACTTCATATGCATTCCGCAAGTGAAGTGCTTTCTCTTGCGCTTTTGTATCAAAACCAAACAAACAAAAAATACATAACAGCATTAGGCTGCTCCTTGTGAATAGGTGCATACAATTGAAATTGATGATAACAATATTTTCTGAGTAAATGATACAAGGGGGAAAGTATCAGTCAGTTCACGAGGGTTATTAAATTTATACAACCTATTTGATGATTTCAAGAAAAACATATTAATTTTCTTCTTATTTAAACAATTACACATTTATCGTGAAACAAATAATCGGCACCTCTCTGTTATGTATCATTTTTATTGCTGGTTGTAACAGCAGTTCTGACAAGTCGAAATCACCCGAAGAAGCAGCTATTATCATACCAGCTGACTCGATATCAGAACTACGATCCACTGTTCGCAAAGAAGCTGTTGCATCTCACCAACAAAAAGTACCGGATGAATTCAACAACTGGAAATTTGCAGTCCATCTGTATGAAACAGAACGCCGTTTTCATTACACGGTACGAATGCAATACAAAGAATTACGCATCACCGACTCCATCAACATTCCCAACTTAGGCAAAGAACCCATCGTAGCCATCCAAAAAGACAGTCTACCCTACTCCTGCACCATTGGTTTTTTAGATAACAAAGGCCTTTTCAAACCGTATTATCGAGCCAATGTCCAGAAAGAACAACTCCGGTTTAAAAAGATTGCGGCGTATGGGGTTGGGGTGTATAAGAAAGTGGCGGATGGTTAATGGCGTATAGTTCATAGCGTATGGCTAATGGTTGATAGGAGATAGAAAAATGAATACTACTAGCTATCAGCCATACGCTATAACCTATTCGCCATACGCCTCACTCTTAACATAACTTTTCTTGTTCATTTACGACTAACCTCGTAAATTGCTTACGAATTAAATCGTAAAGCATGGCTAAGAACATTAAGCCCACAGAAAGTGAGCTGGAAATACTTCGGGTTTTATGGGACAAAGGAACTGCTACTGTTCGTGAAGTACATGAAATATTGAGTGAGCACAAGGATGCGGGTTATACCACTACCCTTAAACTCATGCAGATCATGTTTGAAAAAGGTATTGTAAAGAGAGACGACAGTAGTAAGACACATATTTACCGCGCCAATATCAGTCGAGAAAGCACACAGCAACAGATCGTTGGTAAAATGATCAGCTCATTGTTTGGAGGATCTTCCAGTCAACTGGTGATGCAGGCATTGGGTAACCAAACACCGAATAAAGAAGAATTGGAAGAGATCCAAAAGCTATTGGATAACTTGAAAAAGCAATAAAATGCTCCCCGTTTTTCAATCAATTTTTCTACAATCTCTGGGTTATGCCATTGCGAATAGTTTATGGCAGATGGCGATTTTGTGGCTATTGTATCTACTGATTACATCACTCGCCAAGCCTAGGGCTTCTGTAAAATATAGTCTGGCCGTTATTTTACAAAGCATTGGTTTTATCTGGTTCATCATCACTTTATTCTTTTATTACAGTGCCTATCAACAATGGACACCCATTGTTGACGGAACGGCATCCGGAACCATCACTACCGTTGTACCACCCGGAACCGGTTTTCGATCCACTATTCTAAAATTGATGATATGGGCAGAACAAGTATTGCCATATTTATCCGCAGCCTATTTAATCTTGATGATCTTCTTATCTGTCAAATGGATCATCGGTTATCGGTATACACTACAAATAAGAAAAGATGGACTGGTGAAAATGCCTGCTAACTGGCGGGTCTTTGTACAAGATACTGCCCTACAATTAGGTATTACAAGAGAAGTGCGCATATTTTTATCAGAGAAAATAGCGTCTCCTCTTACCATTGGTTTTTTAAAACCATTGATACTGGTACCGGTAGCAAGTATCAACCATTTAACAGTAGCACAATTAGAAGCCATTTTATTACACGAGCTGGCACATATCAAACGATATGATTATCTCGTCAATATTTTGTTATCTGTTGCAGAGATCAGTTTGTTCTTTAATCCTTTTACCAGATTATTCTCGGCTCATATCCGTAAAGAAAGAGAGAATAGTTGCGATGATTGGGTATTACAATTTCAATACAGTGCTTCTACCTATGCTGAGGCCTTATTGAGAATGGCGCAACTGCAAGCCACACCTGCATTGGTAATCGCTGCAGCAGGCTCACACCAACATGAATTATTGAACAGGGTAAAGCGAATGATCGGTGCACATGAAAACAGATTTACGTACAAGAAACAGCTCTTATCATTTTTACTGGTAACCGGTATCTTAAGTTCAGTTGCCTGGTTTCATCCTACTCAGTCGAAAAAGACCGCTGCAGAGACCTTACCAAAAGTTGCAGATACAACGATCATGAATCGGGTAAGAGAAGTGCAACCCGTTGCCATAGAACCTATGGCCGTGAAAGTGACCAATCCCCTATTCAATCCCGCTTTCTTTTTATCCAATTCTTTGAAAAAGGAAATGAGTGAAAACCTAGAGCTGGCGTCAAGAGAAATAGAAGCATCATTAAATAGCAAAGAAGTAAGAGAAGCCATTCAACAAATACCCGCAACATTACAAGGTGCTTTTCAAAAAATACAAACAGAAAAAAATTGGGAATTGTCTGACTGGAAAGACGAACTGGTTAAAATAGAAAAAGCAGAGCAGGAAATGAAGCAGGCGTATAAAACACTAGACACCAGCACCATGCCCGTTTATGTACGCAAACCTTTTAAAGAGGAATATGAAAAGGACATGCAGCGAATGGAAAAAGATTTGCAGGAAGCTAAATTGACCATCGCAAAGGAGATGAAAGCGAGTTTATTGAGTAAAACAGAACAGGAAAAAATCAGTAAAGAAGTTGAAATGGCGATAAAAGCTGTTGAAGATTTAAATCTACAGAAAATCATTCCGTCCAGTCTGGAATCATTGGAAAAAATGATAGCTGCTTTTGAAAAGCTGGATAAAAAACTAAAAACTGTTCAGCCGCCATCACCGGAAAAACCCCAAATCAAAAAATCGGTCGTTGAAGAAAAAAGAAAAGAAAAAGAGAGTAGTGAGCAGGAGACAAAGATCATCATAAAAGATCCGTCTGAAATCTTGGCGATACTGGATCGTTTGATGATCTCGGAGATAAAAAATGATCAGTTGGCCTACCCTGCTGCTTTCAGTGAGTATGACTCTGTATGGGTAAAGAAAAGAATGTTAATAGACCGGTATCAACAACAATTACTTCAACAATGGGTGCAAGACAATAATGTTACCATAAAAATTTTGAAGAAAGCCAGACTCTAATCTTACCAGAGATTACGCGGACACCAATCTCCATATTTATTTCCCAATTGAAACCCTATTAATATTTCATGCGTTCCTTTACTCACGGTATTGAGTCTTGAGGTTTGCAGGTCATAAGAATATCCAATATTGATATTGTGACTAACATTCAATCCCACCATTCCGGCAAATCCATCTTGATAACGATAAGAACCTCCTACCCATAAAAGATCTTGGTACATAAACTTGGCGTTCAGATCAAAACCAATGGGTAATGGAGAGACATAACGTATAAGTGTGGAAGGCAATAAACTGACATCTTGTGATAACTGCATTCGATAACCGGCACTAAAAAATAAATGTGGTACGAGTTTCCCTTTTTCTACATACACAGTATTATTCGAGAATGCTACATTTTGCGGAACAATTTGTTGTGCAGATACCCCTATGAAATAATCTTTTGCGTACAACCATAATCCTGCACTGATATCTGGTCTTATTTGATTTATCAATCCACTGCCCGCAACAGCAGGATCTACAGTTGTAGAACCAAAATTGAGTTTAGAAGCATCTAAACTCATATTACTGATCCCTGCTGAAACACCTGCTGATAAACTCGTAGTAGGAGAAATACCCAAGTGATAAGAATAAGTACCAAAAGCGGCAAAGCGATTCAAAGGTCCGGTCTTATCATTCAACATCGTAAATCCAATTCCATGATGCGGCTCGGCAGACTGATAACTTTGCCAATAAGCTTGTCCGCGTGGATTCTCTCCTCTGGCGCGCATACTGGTAGCAGTTTCCCATCCAAAATCATTTTTCTTCAAAGGTCCATGCATGGTGATATAAGTAGTTACCGGTGCATCCTGTACACCAACCCACTGCATACGGTGAGAAGCTTTTACATCCCAATAATTTTCAATGCCGGCAACAGCCGGGTTGATGATATAATTATTCATGATATACTGGGTATAGTAAGGTCGCTGTTGTGCATTTGCAACAACAGTCAAACAAACCCCTATTATCAATCCATATATTTTCAATCGATTCATGTTATCGGATAATCGTTATGGAACCGGTATATATCGGTTTACCATTTTTGGGATTAATGATATAATAGTACGTTCCAATGGGTAATACCTGACCTTGTGACCTGCCATCCCAAGCTCTGTTATATCCAAAAGAACGAAAAACAATTTGTCCATACCTGTTAAATACATCAACGGTTGCACCGGGATAGCTTTCAAGATACTTAATATCCCAGGTATCATTGATACCATCACCATTGGGTGAAAATGCATTGGGTATTTCCGGCGATTTTAACACTTTGATAAAAATCGTATCACTGACCGAACATCCCCCCTCACCCGTTACCGTAAATGTATATCGAATATCATCTACCGGTTTGGAGACAGGAGAATATACAGTATCGCTGCTCAAAAAGGATGACGGCGTCCATAAATAACTGAGATCATTTCCATAGACGAAAGCCGGATTCAATTTGATTTGACCACCTTCCAATACCGTTACCCGTTGTGTTCCCATGACTAATACCGGAAGCGGATAAATGGTTAAAGTAACCATTGCTGTATCACTACCACAACCGGCAGCACTATACACATGGAGAGTGGTGTTGAATGAACCGGAATCTTTATAAGCTCGTACCGGATTCTGAATAGATGAAGTACTGCCTTTCCCCAAATCCCAGACCCATCTGGTGGGTAATACCGCCGATCTCACAGCACTTTGATCGATGAATGATACCGGTTCATCAAAACATACATCCGCCGCCGATACGGTGAATGCAGCTAATGGATTGGGATGTACTGTAATGGTTTTTGTTACTTCACTCACACAAGTATTACCACCCGAATAAGACACCATGCGGATATTGAAGTTTTGTCCGGCAGTATTGGACACCGCATACTTGTAATTGTATGCTTTATTCATAGCCGGTGTTTCATCCGTTTGAAATACGGCAGGATTATTCACCCGATCCCAATAAATTTCAGATTTGGTGACAAAGCCAAAATCAACCGTAGACTTGTTCAGTATAACAACCGGGGTTTTAGCACAGAGTACATTATTCATTTGTACTTCAAAATCTGCTTTCGGAATAGACCCGTTAACGGTGAAATTTTGAGTGATGGTGTTCACGCATCCATCTTTTGAAGTGACCCTTAGTGATACCGAATAATTATCGGATTTATTGTATTTCACCTGTGGATTCTTGAGTGTACTGCTGGTAATATTCGGCGCTGGACTTACCGCAGGTGTTCCTGCATTGAAATTCCATAGATAAGTGAACTGAGCTTCAGAGCCATCGGAAATTTTACTGGTATCTGTAAACTGTGCGCTGGCATCGTTCAAACAGACTTCAGGTAAAATGAATCCCGGTTGAGGTAATGGATGAACAAAGGGAAGTGTGGCAGGAATAAAGACATCACTTTTACAACCGGATGATGTTTCTACTTGCAAACTAACAGTCTTACCACCGGTGGTAGTATATTTTGTGGTTTGTTGTGCATTGGTGGTGGCTACAATGTTTCCCTTTCCATCACCTAAATCCCAAGTCCATTTAGTAATGGCACCTGCCTGACTGGTAGAAGCATCTGTAAAAGTGATATCTGTATCCGTACAACGTACGGCAGAGAAATTAAAATTGGCAACTGGTTTCGTGGTGATGGTTAAAACTTTGGTGGTTTCTTCCGATATACAACCAATATCTGAAATCGTGCGAAGTTTTACATTGTAATTTCCAGGTTGGGCATACACAACTCCATGTGTTTCTGTGGTTAGATCCAGATTGCTACCATTACCCAAATCCCAAAGCCATCTTACTCCGGATGACTTGGGCGTGTTGTAACTAACCACATCAGCAACACAACCTGTAGATGTGATAGTAAAATCAGCAATGGGTTTGTTATTCACTTTAACCGGAATGGTAAATACCTGATCAGTACTACCACAACCATCAGGTGTAGCTGAAGTGGTATATAATTTGATAGTATCTCTTAATGAATTGGTATTGGCAGAAGAAAACTGAAATGTCTTACCGGTACTAAAATAATATAAACGTTGTCCGCTTACAAGTGGCGTACTATCTGCAACGGGGGCATTTATTGGACCAATACCGGAATTGGGAGCGATATTAGGTGCGGTACTAAAATCCCACCTTAAGGTGGTAGGTTGAAACCCAAGTGGAACAGAAAATTGAACCGGAGTATTGATACAGGTGACCGCTGAATCGATACGAGAGTAAGGATTATTAAAAGAGGCTTGCCGACTGAAATCTTTAACGTTGGTACCTCCATTGTAGCCGTATGACTCTACTTCCCCATAACCATACACAATCGCAGAAAAACTAGAATCAGCTGTGATCCTATGAACCGGATTAACACCCGATGAGCTTGTTAGATTTTCCTGCAAATAAGAATAGTTGCTATTGGGAATATCGATAAACTGACCAACAGGGGGAGCGTTATCAATTTTGACAGAGTTCTTAAAAGATTTACTGATAATCACATTGACATAGTGCTGCGTAACATTAGTTTGACCTGAGGGAACAAAATTCTGATGGGCTGAAAAAAAAGTGATATCATTCAATGTTTGCTCTACTGGATTCAATATCACCATTTCAGGGTCTGCCTGACAAGCCGGATTATTGATGGCGATCGCACAACCTGTTTTACAGGTTTGAGATGTTATATATTGTACAACCTGTATGGGGTCTGAAGCATTAATAATAATAGGATTAGCACTTCTGTAAGTATAAAAGTTACCATTACTATTGAAAGAACTGCTTGTTAAGGTAGTAACTACCCCATTGTTTTGAACTTGAACAACGGCGTTACTGTTTTGGACAAATATTCTATAAATATCTTCTTGACGATTAATAAAGGGAGCCGTAACAAATTGTTTTCCCCAAGATCTTGTGGGGAAGACTTGTTGAAAAAGATTATCTCCACCGGAAGCGTCAGGCATCGTACAATCAAAAGCACTCCATGTTGAAGCTGAAAAAACAGCAATGGGTTTACACCCACCTTGACCTGAGGAGATCGAACGCACTTTGGTACCAGAAATATCACCATTCAATACTGATTGAAACTGATAACAATCGCCCGGATTTAAAAGAGTGACTTGGAAGGGTTGTCCCGCGGGTCTTCCTGAAAAACCTTGGACTGTTGGCGTAATCTCTACAACAGTATTGGCTTGCGTCGCTACTACAACCAATTCACCTATTCCACCGTCACTACCATTATTCTGCTTCTGGTTTGCTGTACCAACTGAATTCATATTTGGAACGATGTACTCATTTCCTAAAACAGGTGTTGGTAATGTCAATGTAGCTCCACTTCTTCGATTTTGAATGATATGTGAATAAACAACAACAGGATCAACTGTAGTAATTTTTATAGCTGCATTACTTTTAACACCATCGGCCATATTTAGGTAAACATCATTACTACTGGCATCCATATTAGCGATAGAACCTAAAAAGACTTTTGTAACCTGATTGGCAGTAACAGTGATATTAATAGTATTTCCTCCTCCTAACTTGATTGAGCCTGTTGTATTAACAGTAGAGGTAATATAAAGTCCCATCACAGAACTATTAGCATTGATACTTCCATTAATATGTGCCGGATACGCAATCCAGAACTCTTTTCCCTTATTAGAGAACTCTTGCGCGTATAAAGCGCCGGCACTGCAAAAAAGCAGCATTAAGAGTAGTAATTTTCTAGTATTCATTAGTAGGGAACTCAACACAAACACTACATTGACAACAATGGGTTACAAAGGTTTAAAATTAAGGCTTCAGCCCTATTCTGACCTAAGATTATTTAAATGGATAAAACGTTGCCTTTCAGGAGCGAATGAGCCGAAGGACCCATACAAAATAAGAGGTCCAAGATGCTGAGATTGGGTTGAAAGCCGATTCTGTCTTCAAATACCTGCCGATAGCGGATGGAACAATTATCTGATTGGAAGTTTTTGGGTATCCATCGGTTCCGTGCATCAAAGTTGTTTTCCTGCATTTGGGTTTGAAAAGATGAGGTTTCAGAAAAGTCCGCCGGTACTTTCAACACTTTCCATAACCACTGTTGGATATCCCGATTCAGGTCGAGCAGGTACACAGGTCTGGAAGTAAAGATCCTTTCCAACCCATCCCGATAGAATTCATAAAAAGGAGACCGGTTATAACAAGACTCGATAGTCCGCCAATGTTGTTTTTGCCAGGGCAGTGAGTAACTGATACGAACATCTCGAATGGGCTGCTTTTGGTCACGCCCTTTTTCCAACGGAACAGATAAGGTAACCAGCCCATTACTACCCGCCAACACCATTCTATTGCGAAAACTCATTTTTTGGAAGCTTTCATATACTTCAAATTCAATATTTGAAAAATGAAACAAAGTATTAATGTAGTTAATACTTCCAAAATATTGATATTCAATTAATAAATTAGTATGCATAATATAAAACTAACAAAAATCAAAAATGAGCATAAATGATTGCAAATGAGTACAAATTAATATCATTTACTAATTTAATTAAGAAATATAATAAATTGTTTATCAATTAGTTATTTAATTACATAAAGTCTAAATAAAATAGCGAATAAGAGTTGCCATACATTTTATGGAAAAACTAAATTATTTAGGAATCGATTTTATAAAAAAAGTGGCTACAATATACAAGTTACCACAAGCCAAATCTAAGGGCTTTAGTTTTATCTTCTTTCTTTCCTCCATAATGTTAAGAGACTTCAAATTTTACTTTAAGTCATTTTGCTACTCTTTTTAGTTCTCTCCTCCTTCACTTTTAAATCCTAAATAATGAAATTTATAGATAGCCTTATTAATCGGATGTTCGGGTTAAATTATCCGAGTCCTCTTCATTCTCGTCCATTCGGGCAATTATGCGGGAGTTCATTTCCTTCCCCGATTGAAAATACTGATATGCCGTCGTTTTTAACTGGACGTCCCCTAAATAGTCATCATATACCCCTTTCGGCTGATAGTAGCGTTGAAGGTAAATCTGGTCAATCTGATTGTAACCAAGATGGCGAGCCATTGCCGTTATCAAAGCAACCTTCTTTTCATCAATCCTTGTCCAATCAGATTCAACAGCTTGACTCAAATCCCTATTTATTAAATCGTAGTATTCGTGATAAAGACGGCAAATTGATTCCTCCTTATGATAAACTACGTCTATACGGTTTAAGGCGACCGAAAATTGCCACGGTATCGGCTGATAATACCGAAAAGAAACCAAATCCATGAAAATGCTTGTTTTAGCGTCAATTAGGGCTTGTCTTCTCTGATACCAAATAGTAATAAGAACGGCAATTATTGGGGCGGTAACTGTACCGCATACGGTTATTATTTGAAGCCATAACGCTTCGGAATGAGTGAGCATGAACAGTTAAGTTTTGGTTGTAAGAAAAAAGTAAAACATAATACTAATAAACCCCTTCGATAATTCAAAGACATATGGAAGAATTTAAGAATTTAAGAGAAATGATGGCTGTGTATTCTGACGAAGCAAAATGTCGGGAATACATGGAGCAGATGCGTTGGGGTGGTAACCCTACCTGCCCGTTCTGTGGCATGAATAAACCCTATAAGCTGAAAGACGGGAAAAGATACCGTTGTAAAGATAGCCAATGTAAAAGGAATTTCACGGTAACCGTTGGAACTGTCTTTGAAAACTCAAAGGTTAAACTATCTGTTTGGATGGCGGCTCTATATCTATGTACCGGACACAAGAAAGGTGTTTCTTCTCACCAATTAGCCAGAGACTTAGGAGTGACACAGAAAACAGCATGGTTTGTTGAGCATCGTATTAGGCTACTTATGGGTGATCCTGAACCAGATGTGGCTATGGATAACGTAGTGGAAGTAGATGAAACCTATGTAGGTGGCAAATGGGATAAAATGACCCGTTCAAGACGTAAGAAGCACCAAGAAAGCGGCAAGGATAACAAAGTAGCAGTTATGGGGCTATTAGAAAGGGATGGTAAAGCCAAACTAACTGTAATAGGTACAAATACCTTTAAAGAAGTAGTTAGGCAACACGTAGCCCCTTCTGCTGTGGTTATTACTGATTCACATAGTGGCTATGTAGGACTTAACCAAGAGTTTCAAGCACATGAAGCAGTTAACCACTTAGCCCAAGAATTTAGACGAGGAATAGCTTATACAAATAGCGTGGAAGGTTTCTTCTCTGTTTTTAAGCGTACCATATTCGGCACATACCACCAAGTTAGCCCTAAGCACCTGCACCGCTATTGTGCTGAAACCTCCTACCGTTTTAACAGCCGTAAAATGACCGATGCTGAAAGGTTCGAGATGGCTATTTCTAATACAAAAGGAAGGCTTACTTACAATCAATTAATTGAAAAAAAGTGAAGAGAAATTATATCCTAATATTATTTATAAGAGGCTTCTTATACGGTCTCGTCTTCTGCCTTATTTGCTTCTTTCTTATGCGCTAACATGAAGGTTGAAAAAAAATATAGACCTATCAGTCCCGCAGCAAAAATAAAAACGGATGAAAACCAAATAACATACAATCTTTCATAAGAGTCAATTTTGTCTCTTATTATTTTGATAGACTTATCCGCTCCAAATTTATCCATTACCGACTCTGTAGATAAGCCTTCAATACTTCTTATTACGCTCTGTAATTCAAAAGAATTTAACTTGAAGCTAAACAAAACGCAAAAACATATTATACCCCAAATGTAAAAAGCTCTATGAAGAAGGCTAAATGCTATTTCAGGTTTCTTATAGATAATGAAAGCTAAACCAGATAATACAGCTAGCATGATAGTAATTAGAACTTCCATAAATATTTTATCTTAGAGTAATGAAGTTACCTAAGAAAGATAAGGAAAAGACACCTGTAAAATTGAATATGACTTTTGAGGAAGCCATGAAAAAGGCTCTTTCGACCCCACTAAAGAAGGCAAATACAAATAAAAAGTCAAAAAAGAAATGACGAAGAAAATAATTAGACTACTAATTGGACTTTTGGTAATTGCTATAATTGTTTACGCTGTCGCTACTCGTGAAGGTTATAGCTATGACCCCAATGATGGTAGTGAAACCGAAGCCGTGGCAGACTTAATACAAGAAAATAAACGTATTGAAGATGATTATGAAAAATCCTTAGAAGGTAAATATGAAATGGGAGAAAAAGATACAACTGTTACCGATGAAGGAGATATTGTTATTTTTTACGTTACCACCGATACAATTAAAAGGGCTAAGAAATAATCTTAGCCCTTTTTGTTTATTTTTTTATGTAACCACCGTCTTTCCAGTTCCTATTATTTTCAAGCCATTCTAAAAGTTGCCCTAAAAATCCAAATCGTAGGGCAATTGCAGTTGCTTGTTCTAAGCAAATAGAGCCTGTTTCAAGTTCTCTTGCTGAAATTGTTCTTTTAAATATTGCCTGAGTGCCTTCAATAACATAGGTTGTGGTAGAGCCAATTTTAACAATACCGTCTTTTGCAAGTTTACCACTGTTTGAAACTTGATCATTAATAAAGTTAATATCTACCGAAGGATAAAAGTTATCAGGCATAGTTATGCAATCTCTAAATGGGGATTTAAATATTCCTCCCCAGTTTGCATAATGCGTTGAAGAAGGGAATCGGTATCTTCAATATTATAACCTAAAAGAGGCTCACCGCTTTCTTGGTCAATTGCAATCCAACCCAATGCTTGTAATTCTTTCTCCAATCCTTGTCCAAATTTCTCGGAAATAATGCAAAAAGAAGTAATTGCCTCTTTTATAGCAATTTCAGCATCATCATCATTTTTGGCAATTGTCTCAATACCTAACATGGGTATGCTAACAATCAAATTGCCATGTTCTGATATTTTGTTCCAAATAGGTGTTAGGACAGAAATAGAAGTAATCTTGTCTCCATTTCTGGAAATTTTGATATGTGCGTCCATGGTTTGCATAGTGTAATGGTAGTACAAATTTACGAATTAGTACAATTATTTGTACTAATGGTAAGATACTTTTAGGTATCTCTTACAAATACAATACTACCAATAAACGTACCCAAACATTAAAAATTGTAAGAATGTCATGTTTGTTTAACAAAACATAATAATGTTGTTTTGAACAAACATTTAATAATCAATCATTTATAATTATTCCCGACCCGATTTACAGTTTACATACTTACTGATATGAAACGAAGTAATTTCATATCGATCATTTTGAAAAGGGTTGCTGAAATCCTGAAAATCGGTTATTACGTAATCAAATGTATTAAAGAATTTCTTTAATCATTTTAACACCCGAAATAGGCTATTTCGGGTGTTTTTCTAGTTGTCATACGAACCCAATCGTATCGTTATAAAAAATCGTAAAGCGTAGAAATAGAGATAATACGTAGAATAACTAACTGATAATAAGTTATGAAGGCTTGTGGTAAGTAGTATATCGTTACCAAAAAAGTCACCTTCGCTCCTTCCGAAACAATTCAATGACTTTTTCTTTGATAAAGATAACTCAGTAATATTTTCTTCGATTCACATTCTCCCCACAACCCCTATTTAGCAGATTGATAAATGGCAAGCCCCTAATCCTACAATCCGCTAATTTGCACCAAATTGAAATTGTGAAGTATCTCCTATTCATTTTCTTGACCAGCTTCATTTTATTCGCCTGTCAGAAACCCCAGGCTTTTGACTACCGGAATGTGAAAAACGTTAAACTGGAAAAATTGGGTTTTGAGAAGTCTACCCTCAGCATGGATTTGGTATACTACAACCCGAATGCATTTGGCGTTGACCTAAGGAAGGTTGAGGCAGACATTTATATCGATAATCATTATCTAGGTAAATACCAATTGGATACTTTAATGCATATCCAACGTAAGGCAGAATTTGTACTCCCATCCCGTATTCAGGTAGATATGCGCGGCATTTTCAAGAATGCACTAACCGTTCTTTTCAACCGCGAAGTATTATTGCATGTAAAAGGAACCACAAGAGTAGGTAAAGCAGGATTCTTCAAAACCATTCCTTTTGATTATGAAGCCAGACACAAACTTGAGTTGTAAGGTTCAAGAAACAGGCAGACAAGACACAAGAAAGGTTCAAGTAGAAAAGGCCAGTTTACTGTAATAGTCAAGACTTGATCTGACAGTAAAGGATTTTTTAAGCTGCTGGATAA
>JACBFF010000029.1_pt1 | contig 48225 bp, 41 predicted proteins | sample 7449211 | NCBI WGS metagenome assembly JACBFF01 (sample SAMN14896861, study PRJNA631923) | freshwater metagenome | isolation source: cyanobacterial enrichment | place: USA: Conesus Lake, NY | collected 2019-07 | reverse complement strand
CAAGCAACAAGATTAGGTTTAGTACTGGTTCCTGATAATTTAGTTACTTAAGAGACAAAGAAAGTAAACGGAGGGTAGCCTTTTTTAAACGTTTTATTAATTAAAAAGGCTAAAAAAAGATGAAAGTAAGTTTAACTTACTTTCATCTCAATAACTCCAGCATTCTTGCTGCTATCCAGTTGTTCAAAAACCGAATTATTACTAATAAACTCCGGAACGAGTTGTTTCATCTTAGCCACCATCTCCATAGTCCCCTTCCTCTGCTTAGCCAACTGAATCAAAGAAGTAAATTCCTGATGCATGGAGTCGAATTGAATATTCCGCACTTTAGCAATCATGATTTTTTCATGATAAGTAGGTAAAGTATTTTCAGAATCCATTAAAAGCTCTTCATAGAGTTTCTCACCGGGACGCAATCCACTGTATTTGATTTCAATATCAATACCCGGAACATACCCATATAGACGAATCATTTTCTTAGCAAGATCAACAATGGGAACAGGCTTACCCATATCGAATACAAATATTTCACCACCGCTACCCATACTACCTGCCTCGAGTACGAGCTGACAAGCTTCGGGAATGGTCATAAAGAAACGGGTGATATTGGGATGTGTAACCGTAACCGGTCCTCCTTTTTCAATTTGTTCTTTAAAGCGAATGATCACAGATCCGTTGGATCCTAACACGTTACCAAAACGGGTAGTGATGAATTTGGTGAATTTATCTTTATCACCGGTATTCGCTGCAGAGTGATACAGTGATTGTACATAACATTCTGCTAAGCGTTTAGAAGCACCCATTACGTTGGTAGGGTTCACAGCTTTATCAGTGGATACCATTACAAAACGATGTACATGGTATTTAACGGCTAAGTCAGCAATGATTTTAGTCCCCATCACATTAGTCAAAATGGCTTCTGACGGACAAAGCTCCATCATCGGCACATGCTTATAGGCAGCAGCATGATATACATAATTTGGTTCATACATCGCAAACATTTCCTGCATGCGCTCCTCATTGGTAACATCACCTAAATATGGAATACAAGCAGTACTAGGATTCAACTCCTGTAATTCCAATTCTAAATGATGCAATGGTGTTTCAGCTTGATCACAAAGAATAATGGTATGCGGTTGAAAGCGCAGGAGTTGACGAACAATTTCACTACCTATAGAACCGGCAGCTCCTGTTACCAATACACGTTTACCTTTTACTTGATTCGCAATCTCTTCATTATTGATACGAATCGGTTCTCGTTCTAAGAGGTTTTCAATCTTAATCGTTTGTAATTGACGTGCAGAGAATTCACCATTGATCCATTTATCCAAAGGTGGAACGTTCAATACTTTAATATCATGATCCAAACAAAAATCAACCAGTTCATTTTTCTTAGCTGGAGTGATGGTAAATGCAGCAAGGATGATCTCATCAATCTTTTGCCCTAACGTGAGGGTCTGTAAATCTAGTGTGTGGTGTATTTTAATACCATCTACCACTTTCCCTACTTTACGCATATCATCATCCACAAACGCGACTACAGTGATATTGGAAGTGGCATCATGCTCTAATACTCTTTTTGTAGCAAAACCAGCCTCCCCCGCCCCATAGATGATCACAGTTTTGCGATCCATCTTATAGTTACGGAGATAAGCAAATACATATTTTACAATAACCCGATAAGAAATCAGAAATAGAAAACTAAATAAACTATAAATAATCAAAGTAACATTCGGAAACGCCAAAGCTCCCCCTCCTGTATTAGCTGAAACCAACCCAATAAAAAATAAAACAGAAGTGGTCATCAGAATTGCATAACAAATCCTCAATGCATCCTGAATACCGGTATAGCGTATAATGCCAGCGTAAGTCCTGAAATTGATGAATACGATAGAGTTGATCAATAAAAGGATCAATACATTCCCACTCAATACCTGCCAGTCCAATGCTTCTACAGATAGATTATATCGAACCAAATGAGCAAATACCATGGCAAAAGCACAGATGGCAGAGTCAATCAAGAATATGATCCAACGAGGAACAATATTGATTTTTTGAAACATAAACAGTTAGTCAGGGTTATAAGTAACAAATAAACGCTTATGACCTTCTAATCGGAGTCTAAATATAGTATATATAATAACAAAAGCAAATAATGCAGCTAAACTAACCCAAATTTGACCGGTCGTATAGCTATACACTACAGAAATATTTAATACCAGTTGTACGATGGCGAATAGTATACTTACCTGAATATGAGTCCACCCTGCTTCATTTGCCAGGTATTGATAGAAATGTGATCGATGTGCTTGCATTAAGGGTTCTTTTCTGAAAATTCTACAAACAATCGTAAACACAGTATCCACCCCATAGACACCCAAAAAAAGTATCCACCATCCAAAATCAGTAACAATAGACATTTTTAATAATAAAAAACAAAAAATAAAAGCAAGAGAAACACTTCCAACATCTCCAGAGAAACAAGCTGCTTTTTTTCTCACATTAAAAAAACTAAAAACAAGTAGTGCAGTTAATAATGCGATAAAAAGATAATCAGATAGAAAAGCAGGTATAGATTGCTGTACCCAATACATACTACCTAAAGTAACCAAGGAATACAAAACCGTAATACCATTGATTCCATCCATAAAATTATACGCATTGATCACACCCGTGATCAAAATGAATAAAAAAAGTAGCAGGAGTAATGAAAACTGTGGAGTAACCAAATACAATATACTACCCACCGCTACACTTTGCAACACCAATCGAATCTTGCTGTCTACATGGCTGGTATCATCAATAAAACTGAGTATGGCAATCAATAATAATGAGGCTATCAGTATCCATTGGGTGGGCTGTTCATACAATAGTCCCACAAGAATCGCTACTGGAAAAATAATCCCTCCACCCCTAATTGTAACAATATCATGAGAACTCCGGGCATTGGGTTTATCAACTATAGAAAATCGTTTGGCTATCCCAAAATAAAACCATTCAATAACAAACCATATAATAAAAAAAAATAAATAACTAAGCCACATCTTTAAATGATTCTATCGTTTTTTGTAATCCCTCCTTTGCAGCTACGGGTAATGAAAGTTGCAAAGCAGTAACTAATTTATGATTACTGACTATATAGCTATCAGTAAGCTTATGTAGTCGTTCTGAATTAAGTGGCAAATGAAAAATGTCTCCCATACCTGCCAGGCATTTGATTAAACCAGGAGAAACCTTCCATATCTTACCACGCTTACCTAAAACATTTGCAATGAGTTGAACTACATCTATCGTACTAATCGGCGTATCATCGGCAACATGATAAATGCCCGAAGCAATATCTTCTCTCTTTAGTAACTCCGCGATAACAAAACAGAGATTTTCTACCGATAAAAAAGATCGTGCATTATCAAATGCAGCCAAAGGGTAAGGAATACCTTTCCTAACTACCTGATATAATAAATTCAAATTACCTTTATTCCCGGGACCATGTATCATGCAAGGTCTTAGTATATATAGTCGCTTTCCAACGGGAAGTACTTGTTTTTGTAAATAAACCTCAGCAGCTAACTTAGACTTACCATAATCAGTTTTGGGCTCAGGCTGTATATCTTCTGTAAGAGGAACATCTGTGCTATCAGCCAATGCTTTTATAGAACTGATATAAATAAAAACGGTAGCATGCGACTTTAAAAAGGCATCAAATAATTGTTGTGCTAATTCAGTGTTCGCTTTATAATAATCCTCACTATTCACCGATCGCCTAAGATCATGTGCTTTACCTGCCAAATGAACAATTGTACCTACTTCTCTACTGTTAAGAAAAAAATCATTCACTAATCCATAATCACCTCCAGCACTTCGGGAAAAAGATATTGTATCTATATTCTTTTGTTGCAAGTAACTAGATAAGTTTTTGCCTACAAAACCCGATGCACCGGTAATGAATACGTTACTCATAAATAACCTGCAATGGATGCAGCCATTTCTGTATTGATTTGTTTTCGATTGAACGAACGGATGAAGTGATCTCTATTTTCTATTTGGTAAGAATAATCCCTGAGCTTATCTACCAATTCATCTGGGTTCGCCGGCTGTATCAATAACACATTTGATAGGTGTTGCTGAATGAATGATCTTGCATAACCATTCACACCTGCAATAACCGGTCGAGGGAAAGCGCCAAGCTCAAAAACTTTAGAAGGAAGCACTTTCTCAAAAGCCAAATAATCATTTAAATGCATAAACAAGTAATGCGATCGTTTGTATATTTCCAGTAATTCAGCACGCTTAACCGGTTTCTCAATAGATACATTGTTCACCTGTTCTAGCTCAATTGCTGCTGCTAACAGCTTCCTGGCCCCACCATCCCCAATCACTTTAAAATGATACTGATCTCCCAATATTTTTGCAGCCTGAGGTATGATTTTATGTAATCCTTGTCCTTCCCCTATATTACCAGCATATGTAATTGTAATCGGCGAAGGAGCAAGTAGCTCTTCATAAGTAGAGGATTGAATAAACTCCTGATCTATACCGTTGGTATAATAGCTGTATTGAGGTTTGGCATATTTTGAAAAATATTCTTTGAATCCTGCAGAAATCAGATTGATATGTATGGCATAATTAAATACAGCAGCCTCTATTTTTCTTAAAACAGGTAGTAATAAGAATTTCACCAAACGATTAACAATCACATCATTCAAAGTATCAGTAAAAATATCCCTGATATCAAGGTATAAGGGAATACCTCTCTTAGAAGCGATCCTGTAGCCAAGATAGGCAGTAAACAGTCTTGAAGAGGATGCAAAAACCAGATCGTATTCTGTGTATTGAATCTTGTTTTTTACTTCCCGGTAATAATGATAAAAAGCCTTGATCTGGTCTATAAAACCACTCTTATGCGAAGGTAGCATGATTCTGCGAATCCGCAGGTTACCAGCATGCTCATCCTGCTGGGCTTCGGCTGAAAAACTGCTGTAACGGTTAGGAACGGTAGTAATTACATCAACCATATCGTTTGGTCCCACTTGCCTTGCGAGCTCTCTTGCTAAAGGAGAATTGCGAAAAGAACCTGCACACAAATCCGGTTCAAAATAAAAACTTAAGTATAATATCTTTTTCATGAAAAAGTAAAAGTAAATCGACTGATAGGACAAGACTGGTATTCATATCGGATACCGGACGCTAACTGATGATAAGAAACTGCATAGTGTCCTTTTTCAAGCTTTTCATTTTTGACTCCTTGTACTGCTATGGAAACACCATCCATTTTAATTACTCCTTTTTGATGATTGACAGATACATGGGCTGCGAATTGAATATTGCCTTTTGACACTGTTACGAAGGGAGCTGTTTGAATACTGTCTTCTATAAAAAAGCTATCATCATCCATTTTAACAAATCTTCTTTCGTGGATGCAGCTTCTATGAAAGTATGGGTGTATGGCAATTTTAATACACTGACTCGAATCTTCCAGGTTACTAATTCTTGCTCTTTTCCCTACCCTAAAACCTCCCCAAACATCGCTTTGATTATAACCATTGATTGAAATAGTATTATGCGCACCTGTGCCTCTTTCAATATTTCTTCTTTCCGAAACGGCATAAGTAGATATACCCGGATCTACAATTACTTGTTGCCCTTTATACCAGAGACAATAAGACGAAACATCAGCATGTACATGCCCAGGTTGATAAGCAGGCTGCACGCCTCCGGTTTTGATCAACAATTCCCAATGCTCGCCTTTCATCTTCCGGAATCCGGAATCTTTCAGTTCAATATTGGCCGGTTTGATATGTAATAGAGCTGCTGCTTCATTTAAAGTGGCTGTTGTCGGTGCAATTTTTTCAGCCGCATCATTCATCAGTGCCCAACTTCCATCAGGAAAACTGTAGCAGTTGATCCAACCTAGCATTTTGGACGCTTTTTCTTCCAAAATGCTTAACAAGGAGGGTTTTACCCAATCCGCTTTTTTAGCTGCATCGATACAAAGTAATAACTTACTCAGCAAAATACTCTGATACATCACACTACATTCGTAATGTCCCCCATCTTCAAGAATCTGCTCATCTAGCTGAGAAACTAATAAGCGAGAAGACTTTTTATACAGAAGTTGATCGGAAAGGTAAATAGAGGCAATCCATAAACTAAAAGCATTTTCCAGCAAATGATTAGCCAGTAAATGATATTCGAGATTATTAGCTAAGTAATCAATCTGTTTTTGTAATGCTTCAAGCATAATAGCATCGGTGATTGGATACCGAGAATGAAAAAGCAAAGTATTTACTACCCGAAGTGAAACCGGATAGGGTTCAGGTGGAACAGTCGATGCCAGTAATTGATCAGAAAAATCTCTCAACAACCGAAGTCTTTCGTCAACAGGAATGCCCTCATCTAGTAAATAAGAAAAGTATTGGAGGTTATAATTCCATAGTTTACCATGCCCTTGAAAATTCCAATCAATACGATGATCAAAAGATTGTGGCAACCCTATAAATTCAAAAGAAAGATGGCCGAAATACTCTTTTTGTCTCGAATGCAGTATACCTGCTACTTGTAAATCAAGCGGAATAAAACTTCTTTGTAAATATTGGGTGTACCAATGGATAGAAATAAAACGATTTTTAACCCTATACCATAACTGATAACGCCATTGAATTCCCTTGATGTGACCCAGTGTATGAAACAAACGCAAGAACTTGCGGAACATTCAATCAGTGATTGTAAAGTTGATCTAAAATGGCCACAATACGTTCGCCTGTCTTACCATCCCACAATTCTGGAATAGCACCTTTTTTCCATTGACCTGTAAAAAGTCGATCAAAAGCCGGAGGTAAGTTCTTCGGATCTGTTCCAATCAGTTCATTGGTTCCTACCGTAACAGTTTCCGGACGTTCTGTATTATTCCGTAATGTCATACACGGCACTCGCATAACTGTGGTTTCTTCAGTGATCCCGCCACTATCTGTAATGACTGCTTTGGCATGTTTTACGAGATAATTAAACTCTAAATAAGACATCGGATCTGTCATCCACAAATGATCCGTTTGAATACCCAATGATTGTAAGTTCTTAGCAGTTCGAGGATGAACCGGGAAAATAATGGGTAATCCTTTGGAGCCTTCTATAATTGTATCCAATAATTCTTTTAATTTTTGTTCTCCATCCACATTGGCAGGCCGATGTAAGGTCAATACAAAATATTGCCCGGGTTGTAATCCGGCTTCTTTCCAAATAGAGGGTTGTTGAAAATTTTGCTCTTGCTTCAATAAGGTGTCAATCATTGTATTCCCTACAAAATGAATACGATCATCAGGTATACCATTTCTTTGTAGATTCAGATTGGCTACTTCAGAAGTTGTGAAAAAATGATCAGTAATAGCATCCGTCACCATTCTGTTGATTTCTTCCGGCATACTCATATCATAAGAACGAATACCGGCTTCCACATGTACTACCTGAATATTCAATTTCTTAGCCACAATAGAACAGGCGAGCGTAGAAGTTACATCCCCTACCACCAATACAACATCTGTTGGATGCGATAATAACTCTTTTTCAAAACGCACCATGATATTGGCGGTTTGCTCAGCCTGCGTTCCTCCTCCACTCTCCAAATTCGCATGAGGTGCAGGAATTCCCAGCTGAACAAAAAAGCTCTCACTCATATTTTTATCATAATGCTGACCCGTATGAACCAATCGGTATTGGATGGCTTTTCCAAGCTGCTGTTGTTTTTCTATGGCTTCAATAATAGGTGCAATCTTCATAAAATTCGGTCGCGCACCAGCAATCAATGTAATATTCATGGAAATGATTAGAAGTATGTGTTATTGTATCTGAACCCAGCTGCCTGTTCTTAAACTTTCCAGCGCTGCAAAAGAAGCTTTTGTTGTATTAACAATGTCTTCAAAAGGAATCAAGGGGTGACCTGTTGTTTTAATATTGTCTACCAAAGTTTTAAACTGCGTTTTATGGCCTTTGTCCAATCCGGAACGCATCGATGAGAATCGCCCGAATCCGTACCCACTCATCTTTCTGAAATTGTCAATCACCAAAGTTCTGCCTTGTGTGTACAATTCAATTCTTTCCTTAGGATAGGATTTACTGCCATTCGAAAAATAATGAATTACCCCTTGTGCCCCATTTTCAAATCGAAGCGTAATAATAGCGTTATCTGTATTCTCTTCCGGATGCACCCCTAAACCACTCATTACCACCGTACTCACTTGGCTACCGGAGAAAAACTGCATCAAGTCAATAAAGTGACAAGCTTCACCAATAATACGCCCTCCACCTGTTTTCATGTCTTGTACCCAAACATCTTTGGGTATAAAACCGGCATTCATAGTAGCGATCATATTCAAATCAGCACCTGCTTCCCCGATCAATGACTTGGCCTTTTGGGCATAAGGTGAAAAACGACGGTTAAACCCTACGTTCACAGATGCACCATTATTCACAGTACGATAGGTATCTATAATAGCAGCTAATCCATCAGGATCTATTGCCAACGGTTTTTCAACAAATACATGCTTGCCCGATTGTAATGCCTCAGTCACCATTTTAGCATGCAGATCATGTCGGGTCGTTATGATCACCAAGTCAACATGCTGATCATCCAATATCATTCTGTAATCAGTAGTTGCTTGCGCAATACCATACTTCTTTGCAAGAGATGTAGCAGTTAAACCCCCGGCACTGGAAATGTATTTATATTGAGCACCTGAATTTTTCAATGCAGGCATCACTGTCATCTTTGTGAAATTACCGGCACCAATAATCCCAATTACCCCCTTCCCAGTTCCTTGCCAGTTTTTGGTAACAACTTCAACATATCTTGCTTCTTGAACTTCATCAGGCGTATACTCTAAAATGGAAGCAATAGAACCCTTACCCAGATTATTATAAATACTCAGGTAATCTTTCAAAGCCACTCTTTCTGTAATCAGATCTGTAACCGTTATTCGACGTTTCGCAATAGCCTGTAATATGGTTTCAAAATTTCGCTTCTCAGTCCATCTTACAAATCCGATAGGATAGTCCATCCCTTTTTGCTCATAGTCTTCATCATAACGGCCGGGACCATAAGAACAAGAGACCTGAAAACTCAATTCTTTTTTATAAAAATCGTCTCTTTTAATATCCAATCCAATCACCCCTACCAAAACTATACGTCCTCTTTTTCGGGACATTTTTGCAGCCTGACTAATCACATCATTACTGCTGGTAGAAGCTGTAATTAAAACTGCATCAGCTCCAATTTGATTGGTAAGTGATTCAACTATTTTGACTACATCAACATCTGCTGCATTAAACGCCTGAACACCTTTTTGTTGTGCTAGATCTACTTTTCGTTGGTCATAGTCAAAACCAATCACATTACATCCATTCGCTACTAATAATTCTGATGTGAGAAGACCGATAAGCCCTAAACCAATGACTACAACCGTTTCTCCCAAAGTTGGATTTACCAAACGGATTCCCTGTAAACCAATAGAACCAATCACCGCAAAAGAAGCCTCTTCATAAGAAACATTATCCGGTATTTTAGCCACCAGATTCTTCGGCACACAAACAACTTCTGCATGATGTCCATTACTAGCAACCCTGTCTCCAATAGAAAATTCCGTAACCCCCTCACCTACAGCAATCACTTCACCTGCATTACAATAACCAAGCGGCAAAGGTTCTCCCAACTTATTAAATACAGCTTCTAAAGTCGGCATCAATCCTTCTGTCTTAATCTTATCTAATACTTGTTTTACTTTGTCAGGTTGCTGACGAGCTTTTGTGATCAAATTCCCTTTACCAAACTCCTTAAGCATTTTTTCTGTACCTAATGAAACAAGAGAACGGTGTGTTTTAATTAACACGGTTCCTCTTCTTACAATTGGCATAGGGATTTCTTCTAGTATTGTATCACCTTTCTTTAGGTCTTGTATTATTTGCTTCATATCACTTAGTAGCTTTGATCATCATAAATAGTCCATGCCCAGGCATTAGGTGTCTTATAATAGCTCTCGGAAATAGTTTTTTTGCAATCAACAGTAACTTACCTCTATGCCTTTGCCCTGCATCAGATGTAAGCAAGTCAGCATGTGTAAGAGTAGTTGTTATCTGCACCGTTGAAAATTGAGCAAACATTTGCTTTGCTTCTTTAATGGTATATGCTTTTGTTCCCGGGCTTTCAAGATACTTATCATAAATTTCTCTGAGAGTCACAAAAGGGTTCAATCGAAAAAGACCATATCTTAACCAGAGCATATATCCTACAATACTTCGTGTATGGTAGATCATAATCCTTGCTTCCCCACCTTGTTTTAACACACGAAATATTTGTTCCACAACTTTTGGGGTATCGGGACTATGATGTATGACACCCCATGAATACACAATATCAAAGGACTCATCTGCAAAAGATAAATTTTCCGCATCTCCAACATGTAGTGCTGAGTTCAAACCAAAAATCGAAAATCTACGCTTTGTATGTGATATCGCCTTATCTGTAAGATCAATTCCTGTTAAATTCGCTCCTGCTTCAGCAAATTTTTGATGATCTGCACCAAGACCTACACCAATTTCAAGAACTTTCTTATTGGCTGCTGAAGCAAAATTAGCAAACGTTAATATATACGGTTCAAGTTTGTACCGCATAGTAGATTGATGGTTGAATGCTTCAATTTCATCCTCTCCTTTTAAATACAAGACCTCTCCACAAGAACTTTCATTCCAAAAATCTTTAACTGCTATTTTTTCGTTCATCATTTATGAATATTTGTCCGCATCAACAAATTGGGTTAACCAACTCTCTATCGCTAGAAGAGACCAAATTGAATAAGAGGCATCTATTTTACCTGCTTTATTTGCCTCTATCAAATCCCACACTTTCTCAGCATCGAAAATACCACGTTTACGCAAACGATCGGGAGACAGTCGATCCTCAATCATAGGCTGAAGATCCTTCGTGATCCATTGTCTAACTGGAGCACCGAATCCGGTTTTGGGTCTATAAATAACATCCATAGGGAGGTATCTTTCAGCAACCTTTTTGAGTATATATTTTGCCTCCTTTCCTTTCATTTTCAAATCTGACGGAATTATTTTTGAAAACGCTACTAACTCCATATCTAAGTATGGTACTCGTGCTTCCACACCAACAGCCATCGCCATTTTATCAGTATAATTCAAATTATGATCTACCAAAAAAGTCTTTAACTCCCAATATAACATTCTTGAGAGTACATCTGAATCTTCAGGTAACTGTTTTGCCAACTGATAGAAATAATCATAGGGATCATAATGATTTAGTTTTATTTTCCATTCTTCAGAAAATAGGGATTTAACTACGTCTGTTGGCAGCCAGCCAAAATATCCTGCTTGCCTTTCAAGAGGTGATTTATCAATGGCTGAAAGTATTTTTTTTATCCGTCTAAACAAAGGTTTATTAGAAGGAAATTGTTGAACAATTAGCTGAATAAGTTTTCTGAAAATAATGGGTAAGCGCTGAAAATATTTTTCATACCGCAATGCCTGATGTCTTCTGTATCCCGAAAAAATATCATCTCCCCCTGCCCCGCCAATCAATACTTTAATACCATTCTCCCGAGCAAGTTGAGCAATATTCAGTACATTTAAAGGTGCTGCATCAGCCTGGGGTTCGTCCAAATGCCAGATCATTTTATCAAACATTTGAACAATATCAATATCTGCTTTGATAATCTTTAAATCAACTTGAAGTGTTTCTGCGACTTTTTTAGCATATTGGAGATCATCAGCAAAATCTTCTATACCCGCACCCCAGTTACCTACATCAATAGTAAAACACGTGAATTTCCGATCTGGATATAGCTTTCTGGCGATGGCAACCAATAAGCTAGAATCTAATCCTCCGGAAAGAAAAAAACCGACTGGCACATCTGATAACATTTGACGATCTACTGCCTTTAATAATTTCTCCTCCAATATGTCAACCAATGTATTTTCTGGTATGTCAGTTGATTTCTCCGGAACAATCCACTGATAATATTTTACTGACTTCGCATTTTTATAATCAGAAAGCTTAAACTTTAAACAATGTCCTGGTAATAACTTTTTTACATAAGTAAAGGGGGTTAGTTCCCCCGGAGACCATAAAAATTCAAGATAATTGGTGAATGCAGCAGGAGATAACTCTTTGTTTATGGTGCTTGGTAAAAAGGTTTTTATTTCTGACCCGAATAACAGAATATCATCATCTTGATAAATATATAAAGGCTTTACTCCAAACTGATCGCGGGCAATCAATATTTCATCTTCTTTTTTATCATAAATAGCAAATGCAAAAATTCCATTTAGCCTATTCAAAAATGAAATACCATATTTTATGTATGCGTTAAGGACTGTCTCGGTATCTCCTGAAGACCTAAAATCAAACTCCTCTTTAATTTCAGTTCTTATTTCATGGTGATTATAAATCTCACCATTAAAAATGATAACATAACGATTATCAGTAGAAAACATAGGTTGATTCCCATTTTCTGATAAATCTTGTATCGCTAGTCTTGTATGACCTAAAAAAAAATTCTGCTGCACATAATAGCCAGAAGAATCCGGACCTCTATGAGATATTAGTTCTAGTATTGACCCTGTATCACCTTGAATGTTACCAATTCCACCAACTATTCCGCACATATACTACTTGATATTTAATTTTCGATTAAGGTCTTCATTTTCTTTGACGCAATTTCAAGAGAATGATTATTCAAAATAACTTGACGAGCCGATTGTACTATTCTTTCTGTTTCCGAGGTTTCATTTATGTAGTACAGAATAGCATTAGAAATTCCTTTTATATCCCCCACTTTAATGACCAGCCCACTTTCATTGTTACCAATCAGATCTTTTACTCCCCCCACATCAGTAGCAATACTAGGTATACCACTCGCCATAGCTTCCATTAAAGAATTGGGCATACCTTCAGAATAAGATGGAAGTATAAATATATCTGCTTTAGCTAAATAGTTTGCTTTTGAAATACCATGCACCCAACCAGGAAACTCGTATGTATGTTTTGGATTATTTTGTTTTTTAGAAGAAGTCATTAATTCCTCTCTCGCTGGTCCATCCCCCAATATTGCAATATGCAAGCGTTTATTTTTCAATGACTCGCCGGAAAGAGCAGAATATAAATCAAAAACTCCTTTGTCAGATTGAACCCAACCCATAAATAAAATCATTACTGCCTCTTCATCTTTTCTATGAATATTAGTTATAGTTCTTTTATCATTATAAATGTAATTGTCTAAATCAATCCAGTTAGGGATACTAACATATTTTTGGGGATTGCTGCGCTCTATAGATGAAAAGAACGCTTTCCAAAAATTTCCTTGACATATGACAAAACTTGATCGGCGTAAGACTAATTTCGCAAATGACCTGAATAATCTGCTCTTGTTTATTTCATGCTCTAAAGGACCACCCCTTGGGGCTAATATAGTCTTTATAGAAAATATTGAAGCTATTAAAACCATCATTCCCTTTTCTAAAAAGCTAGTACCATTCGCCGAGAATATTAAAGTTACTTGTGGTCTAAATTTAATTATTAAATAAATAAATTTGATTACTCGCTTGAATGCCAAAAATAAACGCTTACTAATAGGTGGAGGGGGTACTGAATCACCGGTTGAATCTAACAAAATCCATTCTACTGTTTCTGACAAAGACGAAGAAATCAAGGATTTACAAGCATACATTTGCCCACCAACGCTTCCATCTTTCCCAGCATTTTTAAATGACCCAACGAATAAAACTCGCTTCTTTCCCATTTTATAGTTCTATTTTGTACATCTTAATCCATCCTGATAACATCATTAAACTCCAAAGTTGGTGTGTCTTTCTGTAGATACTCCCAGCAGAATCATTGGTCTTACTTGATAATCCTATTTGTAGTATTTTATGTAACCTTGTTTCGTCAAACAGTTGTTTCATCACAGACTCACTCATCAGTTGGGTTGCTAGCTGTTTAAACTCTTCATTTTTAAAATCATGGAGTGGAATACTAAAGCCAGACTTCGGATGATTGAACACCTCATCAGGTAAATCATGCTCCATCATCTTCCTAACAACCAACTTACCTAAACCCCCACCTCTTAGAAATTGATCTGGAATCGTACAACTGATATCAAAAAGATCAGGATCTAAGAAAGGGGCACGAACTTCTAATGAGTTGGCCATACTCATTCTATCTACTTTAACCAACATATCAAGAGGAAGATCATATTTAATACGATAAAGCATCATTGATCTAAGCAGCGACGGTTGATCATTGTAATCAAATCTAATAATTTCATTACTATCAAAAAGCTGTTTTACTTCTTTACTATCAAATAAGGCATGAGTTTCATGAAACCCTTCTTCAAATGGCAAAGAAGCGATGTTTAATGCTTTTGTTAGTTGTCTAACTTTATTGTTATTGAGTTTTTTATTTACTAATTGTAAAATCTCATATGACGAGTTCCGAATAAATGAAGGTAATTTTCTTATCGAGTAAATTTTTGAATACCAATCAAAAACTGTATATCCTCCAAATACTTCATCCCCACCATCGCCGGATAATGCCACTTTTACATATTTTGAAATTTCGCTTGTCACAATATCAGTAGGTATCGCAGAGGAATCAGGGAACGGGTGCCCTACATGTCTAAGTATTCGCCAAAACCGCTCTTCACTAAAATTATTATTCTCCACCGTGATCTCATGGTGGTCGGTATTGAATTTTTTAGCCACTAATGAAGCTATTTGGCTCTCATCATAACCAGCGGTTTTAAACTTTACTGTAAACGTACTTACAGGTTTGCTACTAAGTAGCGACATCATTGCTACGACCGAACTAGAATCAATCCCTCCAGATAAAAATGCTCCTATAGGAACATCACTGATCATTTGACGATTTACCGCATTCTGGAAATATGGCTTTACAAGATCTGCGGCATCTTGGATACTCTTAATATTGTTATCAATTGTATATTGTACTTTAAAATAGGGTTGAGAAATAATTTTTTGATTTTCATCAAGCTCTAAAAAGTACCCAGGTTGAAGACTGTATACACCTTGAACTAATGTATAAGGTTCTTTTACATAACCTGCATAAAGATATTCCGACAGTTTACCATGATTAAGTTTTGGGGGTTCTATAGCACAACTCAACAGTGCCCCTAATTCAGAACTGAAAACAAACCCCTTTTCATTCTGACTATAAAAAAAGGGTTTCTCACCAAACCTATCTCGAGCAAAAAAGAATTTTTTGGTAGTAATATGATAAATACAGAATGCAAACATTCCTTTTAGTCTCAAGAGCATTGACTTTCCAAAATGTTTATACATATTCACTACAACCTCTGTATCAGAGTTACTTTTAAAAGTGTACCCTTCATTTACAAGCTCTCCTTTAAGTTCTCGGTAATTGTATATTTCACCATTGAAGAAGATTAAATACTCACCACAGGTAGAATATAGAGGTTGCTTGCCAGTATTAAGATCGATAATAGAGAGCCTACGCATTGCTAGCGTACAATAATTATCAGAATACATACCATCTTCATCAGGGCCACGATGAAATATCGCTTGATTCATTATTAGAACAGACTCCTTCCTTGCTTCTTCATTATACTGACTTATAATACCACTAATGCCGCACATAATTTTTTAAATCTTGATGCTTAAATAAGAGTTTAATTATTTAAACTTGGTTCATCTTGTATTTATCTTGAAATATTGCTGAAAAATATAGTAACATATGCATTGAAAAACCAACACGAGCAAAAATGAACATCTCTTTTGTTTGAAAAAAAAGTGTAATGATCGTTACAAGTAAACAAGCTGCATAATAACGATTAACTTTACGTTTTACAAATCCTTTAAATAAAAGGTAAAAATAAGTAATGTGATATAGAAAAAAACCAATAATTCCGAAAGCCCACCAGTATATAATATAGCCAATATCCGAAGTCACTACCCTATCAAATGAGCTCGCATTTGTAAAATAGAATGGATTTCCAAAAATAATAGTTACAAAATCTGTCGGAAATAATAACATATCGGCTAATAAATCTTGGGTTTCGTTCTGATAAGTTCCGGCTTCTTTTGACTGGATTAAAATATCAAATGATCTAAACAATGGTCCACCCAATGAATCATCCCCTATAAATTCAAGAGCAACCATCAATAACGCGTATCCAACAAAAAAAATGGTTATGTACAGCAACATATACTTCAAAAGAATTGCCAATACTGCCTTACCCTTTAAAATTTCCACAAGCGGAAAGAAAAGAAAAACAGCAACAATTCCACTTCGACCACAGATAATCATTGAAATAAATATCAAGAATTGAAAACTGATATTTAATATCTTAACCCATTTGACTTTAGTTTGACTCTGAACAAAGGGGAATAATAAAAACCCTATCGATTGAAAAACAGACAATGTTGCTCCACCTATCCCTACTAACCCCCCCATTCTAAAGTTTAAGCTAAATATGCTCCTAATATCATCAGGATTTGTCGTGTATTGATAGATTGCGTCACGAAATGCAGGACTCAAAAACTGAGTACACATGATGATAGCATGTATAACTACCGAATAGTAAATTATATTAAACACGTACTTTACTTTCGACTCAGTTTTAGTATTTTTATCGTTATATATGTTTTTTACAAAATAATAACACCCCAGGTACGTGATCAATATCCTTACCGGTTTTAAGTAAACCTGTATATTGTCTTTGAAGTGACCGGGATCGAATAAGAGTGACGTGACCATCGGGTAGATGATCAGCAGTAGAGAAACTGCCGTAAAAAAGACCTGCTCTTTTGAGAAAGACCCGATCTTTTTGCTCGTGAGGGCGCCGAAAAAAATAATAACCAGTGATAGTAAAAAGATCACATCGCCGTAGGGCCCCAATGGTGTTCCATTCAGTACCGGCCCGAATATCAAGAAGAACCCAACAAAATAGTATTTAAAGAACCGAAGTACCATAAGGAACGTGTGCGAAGAATTGCCACTGACGGCTATTTACGAAACCATGCTCTGAATTTGTTCGAAAGTGCCCTTGTACTGATCACAGAGAACGCAGTAACTGTAAAACAGCTAATCAACGCTTTAACAACACGGCTGTCGCTATGTTTGAATGCCACAAATAACCTCACATAAAATAATTTCTTCCGCCGCACCTTACACGACCTTGAAAATTCAGGATAATACGCCTCGATATAGGATAGCGTATATAACTGATCCAGCAGCGATTGCTTATATCCTGCGGTCATATAGTTGGTACTTGTAAGCGTGATATTACTGGAATGTTTCCTGTATTTGCTATAAACGCCTGGAATATATCCGCATTCGCCCCCTTTTAAAAGCATATCGATAAAAAACTTCCAGTCGGCTACTATTCCCGTTCTTTCATCAAACCCGATGGCCGGCCTGGCGGCATTACGTATCATTAATGTTTGTGCAGAGAGAATCATGCCATCTTCTATCCACGATTTTACTCCATAACCTTTCTTTCGGTATGGAACATCGATAGCCAGTACGGCTTTGGTCTGGTTGTCGAATATCTCGCAATCGTGACCGCATATCACGCGGTCTTTATCTTCCTCAAACCATTTTACCTGTGCAGAGATCTTACCGGGCAAAAACAGGTCATCACCGCCCAAAAAAGCGATGTACTCACCCGTGCACTGGGCAAGGCACACGTTACAGTTCTTTGTAATGCCAAGGTTAGTAGTATTGAAAATGGCTACGAGCTCCGGTCGCTTTTGCTGGTAAGCCCGGATAATCTCCACCGTTCTGTCTGTACTGGCATCATCTGAGATAACCACCTGCAAGTTTGGATAGTCCTGGTTGAATGCAGAATCCAGTGTTGCCTCTATAAATTCTTCCTGGTTATAAGATATGATGAATATGGAAACGAGGGGAGCTGACAACTGATCGATCATGAATGATTACGGGCTGGCGCGTTTAGTAAGTGCTAATTGATACGTATGTTATCACGCTTGAAATCTGTTGACAACGTCAACTACTATTTTAACTTCTTCATCCTCCATCACCGGGCTAATCGGTAGGCTTAACACCTCGGCATGTATTTGTTCAGTAACAGGGAAACTTAAACCGTTCATTTCCCGATATGCCTCCTGTTTATGTGGCGGAATAGGATAGTGTATCAAAGTTTGCACGCCATTTTCTGTAAGAAAAGATTGAAGGGCTTCACGCTTGGCGGAGCGGATCACAAAAAGATGCCAAACAGCTGTTTCATTTTCTGCCACCGCGGTTGCATCAGTAAGCGCCGGTAGTATAATATGTGGATTCTTGATATTAGAAATATAATATTGCGCAATTTCGCGGCGGCGTTTGTTATCTGCGTTAAGTCTTTTAAGTTTCACGCGAAGAATTGTTGCCTGTATCTCATCGAGCCGTGAATTGAGACCCTTATGTTCACAATGGTACTTTTTCTTTGACCCGTAGTTGGCGAGAGTGCGGATCAATGTTGCCAGTTCATCATCGTTAGTAGTTACAGCTCCACCGTCGCCAAGGCAACCCAGGTTTTTCCCGGGGTAAAAACTATGGCCTGATGCATGCCCCAAAGCACCGGTTTTCCTGCCACCATACACAGCCCCGATAGACTGGGCGCTGTCTTCTATGAGCTTAAGTTTATGCCTGTCGATAATTTCCTGTATGCCAGGATTCATAGCGTTCTGCCCGTACAGGTGAACGAGCATAATGGCCCTTGTACGTGGGTTTATATATTTTTCAATCTTCGACGCGTCCAGATTAAAACTGCTTGGCTCTGGCTCAACCAATACCGGCACAAGCTTGTTATCGGATATAGCCAACACTGAGGCGATGAACGTGTTAGCCGGTACAATGATCTCATCTCCTTCGTTCATTAGCCCCATCTCCATATACGCTTTTAATATCAGCCGGAGTGCATCAAGACCGTTAGCTACGCCTATGGCATGTTTGGTGCCTACAAAGGCTGCAAACTCTTCTTCAAAAGCCTTGTTCTCTCCCCCGGTTAAATACCAGCCTGAATTTAGTACATTCTGTATTGCCTGTGATAGTTCAGGCTCGAAACTGTCGTTGATTTTTTTGAGATCTAAAAATTTGATCATATTCTTTTTCGCATTATAAGTAAATCACCTTGTTGATTTTCTTCAGTGTACCCGTTTTTCCGGTAAAGACGGATTGCACGGATGTTTTCTGGAATTACACTCAGCCATACAGAATACAGTCCGGCTTTTGCTGCCTCGCTTTCTATAAGTTGCAAAATCGCGCTACCCAACCCGATACCCCAATACTGCTTTTCACCAATATAGCCCCAGTATTCTGCATCGGTACCTGTGATCTTCTTTAACCCGCAAACGCCGATAGGTTTACCGTTGTATTGCAGACCCCATATTTTATAGTCCGTTTTACTAGCCAATCCTGCAAACCATGCATGTTGCTCATCACGTGTAAAATCGGGCGTATGGGTCATTTTCTTTATTTCAGAATCGTTGAGCCAATTCCAGGAAAGTTCCAGGAAAGTTGGGTCGTATGCGACAAGACTCAGCGATGTATCTTTCGTTGTCATATGCTATAGCGGTATGCCTCATATACTATGCCGCGTCCGCCAAAGCCTTCTTTCTGGAAGATCAGGTTCTCATTGAGATAATTTCCCATTTGCTCTGTCGACTGTCCGAAATCGAATACAGGCACAGCAGCAAATGTTTGGTTGATCAATTGATCAAACAGCAAATCCAATGCACCGCATTCCTTACCGACCAGGCTTGCAGAGATATATTGTACATGTATGATATTCTTCATTACATAAAGTACTGTTCCAGCCACTGCTTCTCCATTCTGATGAGCCAGATACAATTTGATATTGCTAGGGAACCGGCCGCTTAGCAGTTCAATTTCTTCAAGAGAGTGAACAGGTTTGGTATTGAACTTATTACCGAGATTGTTCTCAAGAATATTCCAGAATGCCGCAAAATCCGTTGTTTCGGATATCTTTACGCCTTCCCTCACCGCTTTGCGAATACCGCTTTTGCGCGATTCAATAAAACGTGGTTTGTTGTTTTGATAAATAGTGGAAGAGATATGACATGCAATTTTTTCTGCTTTGTTCAAGAACAAGGCATACAGATCTTCCTGCGCCGGAACCTGGTGATAGATAAGCGGCACCGGTTTATAAATCACCTCATCCACCCCGGCAGTTGCAAGCTCGCTGTTGAGCAGTTGAAAGGCTTCTACAATCTCCGTTGCAGCCAGTTTGGTGGAACTGACCCACCCACCGTAAGTTAATCCCTGATGCGAATAGTAACTTTTATCTTTGATATTACCCGGAAGAAGCGCTTCCATTTTGCCTTTGCGCAGAAGCATGTATGATGCGTCGGTAAACCGGTCGGCATGATAGTCCATATAGTCCCTGAGGAAAAGGAAAGTTCCATTTTTCGAGGCGGCAACCAGTTCGTCCCACTGCTTCTTATGCGCCGCAGTATATTTAATAATCTCAAGCATTCTTATAAGCGATAAAATCTTTGTATTCCCTTATATAATCCAATTCTGTATAAATTTCGGAGGCCATTACCAGACATATAGCCCCCGAAGAAAACTCTAGCAATTCCCTCCATATTCCGGGAACAACCATCAATCCATAATCGGGTCTGTTAAGAGTAACAATTCTCTTGTTCCTGCCATCATCGAGCACCACATCAAATGAGCCGCTGGCGGCAACAATAAGCTGATACAGTTCTTTGTGTCCGTGACCGCCACGTGTTTCGCCGCTGGGTATATCGTAAAGGTAGTAGATCCTTTTAATGGGAAAAGGCACACTGTGGTCGCCTTCTATCACCGTAATATTTCCTGCACGGTTGTGAATTTTGCTGAGTGGTAAAACACTGCAATCGTAAACGCTGCTAGCCATGGATGTTCCGGTATTTTAGAAAATCTGAATAATCGTAGATATAATCATTCTCATCATAATGAGTGGAACTCAACACCAAGGCAACTGAGTTGGTAGAAAAATTCTGCATCTGTCTCCACAATCCGGCAGGAATATATAACCCGTAGTAAGAACGGCTGAGTGAAAAATTCTCCTTTTTTTCCCCGTTGTCTACCTCTACATCAAAACTCCCGGAAAGCGCCACGATAAGTTCGTGCTGTTTCTTAAAGGCATGGCCACCGCGAACCTGCCCACCCGGCACATCGTAAATCCAATAAGTACGTTGTATGGTAAACTCAATGTGTTTACCTTCTTCAATAAACGACAGGTTACCACGGGGATCTTCGAACTTAGGCAGCTGGAGAATTTGTAGTTCCATATTTTTCAGGCTTACGCTTGAGAATACTTACGATGTTATTTTTTCCTTATCATGGCCATGATGCCCATTCGCTTATCGAGCTGGATAAAGGAATACCAGATAGATAAACATATCAATATGAACCCTATTCCATATGCGTATACCGGTGGCAACACCTTAACAAGCGCAAAACCAGTTAGAATCAGAGCCAGATTCAATCCAAAAATTTTATAGAATTCCGTATCAAAGCGGAAAGCGTATTTTGATTTCACTATCGAATACACCTGTACTAGGTAAATGATATATCCTGCCATGAAAGAAACCCCAAGCCCCGTTAACCCCCACAGTTTGAAACCCGCAAGGTTCAATGCCAGCATATAAATGTTGGCAATCAATTCGCTCCAGAAAAAATGCCTGGAAGCGCCTTTTGCCACAAGGATCAGGCTTACCGCCCAGCTTGCCGCTTTGAAGAATATTCCGATCACCATCCAATGCATCATCTCCCTGATCGCCATAAACTGATTGGAGTAAAGCAGAAGAATTACCAGTTCTACAAAAATCAAAAAAAACAGTAATATCGGAGCGAGCACAAGGGTTGCAACTTCAGCCTGTTGGTTGATAGCCTTTTTACTTTCTTCATTCGAGTTGGCTACAGAAGATAGCCGCGGAAAATAGTCCGCACTCATCGCATTAAATATAAGCCCCGTGTACGTAGTGATAATCATAAAGCCGGCACTGTATAGTCCTACTTCAACAAGTCCTCCCTCGTTTTGTATAAACAAACGTGTAATATAAGATGCACCCAATACCATCAGGTTGCTTAAGCTCATCAGAAAACCCATCAGCAGCATCCCTTTGCCAATAGACCATGTTTCCTGCCTAGAAACGGGTAACTTGTGAACCTTTATCTTCTTTGTAAAGAACCATGATAGCAGAAGGGAGATAAAAGCTGACAAAACAATAACAGGAACGATAGCGTCCTTCCCATACAAATAATACAGCGGTACAGACACCACAAGCCCTAGTAAGCTACCTATGATATTCGCCTTCGCAAGCCATTGCAACTTACGCATTCCCTGCAACACAGCCAGCTGGCTAACATTAAGCTGTGTAAACAATAACGTGGCTGATACCAATATAAATCCGAGCGTGTATTGATTATTCTCGAACGTTACCCGGCTTAGCCACCCTGATAGAGCCATCACAATAACTGTTCCTAACAACCCGGTTATCAATGCCCATCTGCCTAGAACTGTTATAACCTTCGATATTTTTGAGATATCTCCCTGTTCGTTTGCAATCGAAATATCCTTTACCCCGCTTATTCCTAAACCGAAATTAGTCAGCCCACCAACGAATCCAGTTGTAGAAGTAAACAGACTGATGATACCGATCCCAGTTGGCCCCACCAACAGGGCCAATATCTTCGACTTCAGGATGCTGATAAGTATATTGAATAATTGAACACCTCCGAATATCGATGTGGATTTTAGTATCTGGCGATAAGAAGATCTGGAATCTGTCATTATTAGGACGCCCTTCCGGTGAGTTTGCAACAATCGCAGGCGCGGATTACGATGTTGGGGTATAGTCTCCGTTAAAGGAAACATCATTTAGCAGGTAGGCATATGACCTTGCCAGTTTATCAATGGATATTGTATAGCTGGCATGTATGGTCTGATCCGAATCTTGATCGTTCAAGACCAATAACCTGATACCAAAATATTTGTAGAACGAAAAAGCATCCACCAGTCTTTGATAATTTGAAAAAAGCAATATCCGCGTTCCCGGTTTACAGAAGATCATATTCGTAAAACCGCTTGAACCAGGACCCGCAATAATTTCCGCATGCCTGAATAGCCTGTATTTCTCAACAAGCGTGTATCGTTCTGGGTGAATTATTTCAAAACCGCGCGAGACAAAGAATGATTCAACTTCATCGGGATTCAATAAACCGCGCTGTCCCCTTCTGCCGATATATATTTTTGAAGGATAGCTTTCTCTTTCCGGGGTTATTTCCGCTGCCTGTCTTTCGAGTAATGTATTAAGATTGTTTTTGAGCAAATCCAACACAAACCTGGGAACAATGATATCAGAAGGCGCTATATAGGTTGCATGATCCGATATCTGTGAGGTATTATTCAGATAATATAATTTCCTGCAAAAAACAGCCTGGTTAATACCTATCTCCAGGAAAGACACTTTAGGGTAAAGTCCGGCAAAGTACCTGAAAAGATAGCTCACCTGGGCATCCTCATAAAAAGGATGCAGTATTGTTATCGTTTGTTTTCCATCGGCTACGGCATCGAGGCACATCAGTTTTGGAAAATGCTGCATCAGGAAATGTGTCCAGATGTGAGAGTGAACCCCTAACATGCTAAATCCCAAGTCTACCGAAAATACCTTTCTGGGCTTATTGATATAGAGTTTTTTACCCTCCCGTTTAAACATAAATGCATCGGAAGGAATCATTTTCTGCCATTGTGATAGAAAAAATTTTTTCCACAATACAGATTGCCCCGTAGTTACGAAATCAGATCCATGGTAAACGGTAGCGTCATCTATCTCACGAAAACTCAACCTGTCATTGATATAATCAATTCTTCCACCGGTTGAAAGTTCAAAAACAGGCGGAAAATAGATCGGCTCAACAGTTTCATCTTTGATCGTTACAATTTGTCTGCCTATTTCCTCATCTACGATATTGAATGGGCGCGCCAGTGTAATTGATCGAGCCAAATTTAATATTCTGCGCCCCCCAGACCGGAATTTTCTTACAATCTTCAAAACGATATTTCTTATCTCTTGTTAGTCAATATTACTTTACCGCTATTCCACCCATGTGATTCAGGTAACCTTGCGTGCCCACCATTCCACACACTTTTCTGTCAAGTGCTTTGCATGTTATGTCAAGGTTATGTGTTCTGATCAGCGGGTAGCAGGATTCTAGGAACCACGAACCAAAACCACCATCTGCCAGGTGATCTTCTATTGTTACTATTTTAGAGAATTGCATTGCTTTTTCAGCCTGCATTTCTTTTGAAGCCATACTCCACAGGGGCAACGAGTATATAGAGTAGTTTTCATACGCTTCTGTTTTCAGCCATTCCATAGCTAGGTTGATCGTGGCACCTGTACAAAGGATACATTTGTCTTCGTCGCCCTTATGAATAGAGACCCACTCTCCGGGCTTAACAACCGGTATTGTGCTATTGAAATTTGGCTCACCTGCTTTTCCCAATCTAAGATAAGATGGTTGCGGATGGTCTACCAGGTATTGTAAAGTAGCTCTCACTTCGAGAGGGTCGCCGGGAGAAGCGATTAACATATTCGGCATTGTCCGTATCAGCGCATAATCCTGAATTGCGTGATGCGAATAACCCAAGTTTCCATAGGCAAGCCCACCACCTACGGTAACAACTGTTACAGGCAACTGATGATAGTCTATATCGTTCCTGATCTGCTCCGCACACCTGAAAGTTGGAAAGTTTGCAATCGAATAGGTAAATACATGAAACCCTTCTGATGCCAATCCTGCTGCAAGACCTGTCATATTTTGCTCGGCTACCCCAGCATTAATAAATCTTTCAGGAAACGCGGTGGCGAATGGTTCAACCACCTTATATCCGAGGTCTCCCACAACAAGCGCTATCTTTTCATTTTCCCGGGCTTGTTTAACCAGCTCGTCGATAAAAGCGTTTCTCATTTTGATTTTTTTTGTTGTATTTCAGCCAGTGCGTCTGCTAATTCGTTAACATTCGGCGTTTTGTAGTGCCATTCTACTTTGTGTTCCATAAAGCTGACACCTTTGCCTTTTGTTGTATGAGCGATGATTACTTTGGGCTTTCCTTCATTCAATAGAGGTAAGGTCTTTGCCAGTTGCCCATGGTCATGACCATCTACTTCGTAAACTGCCCAACCGAAAGACTTTAGTTTGGAATAAAGGGGCTCAAGATTCAATGTATTCTCAACAGTATCGAGGCTTTGCAGTTTATTATAGTCGATGATCGCAGTCAGGTTATCAAGCTTGTGGTGAGCAGCGAACATAAAAGCTTCCCAGTTTGACCCTTCATCAAGTTCTCCATCGCTGAGTACCACATAAGTATTCCATGACTGTTTACTCATTTTAGCAGCTTTGGCTTTACCAACACCAAACGGCAAACCATGCCCAAGCGCTCCAGTAGAAAACTCTACCCCTGATACCTTATGACTGATATGATTCATCAGAATAGATGAATTTTTTCCGTAGGTGTCAAGATCCGTTACTGGGAAAAAACCAGACTCAGCGAGAGCGGCGTATATAGGAGTACAACCATGCCCCTTGCTGAGGATAAACCTGTCTCTTTCACTCCACTGATGATTACCGGAATCGAACTTGAGCACTTCATTATATAGCACACTAACAATATCTACAATTGAGAGAGCACTGGCAAGATGTGAGCCACCTGAGTTATGGACCATTCTTACAATGTGTTGCCTGATTTTCTGCGCCAGATCTGCACTTGACGACATATTTTTATTTTAAGATTTCAATGATTTTATCACATACATATTCCACTTCTTCCTTAGTAAGCCCTACACCGCTGGGCAGGTTGATCCCGGTAACACCTACTTCATTTGCCACAGGTTGTGGGTCCTGCTTTTTAGGCCAGTAAGGATATTGGCTGATAGGAGGGAAGACAGGTCTTGTATCTACGTTGTTTTCTTTTAATCTCTTACAAAACTCATCTCGGGAAATAGTTGCATTTTCGTTGAGGCGGATATTGGTCATCCAATAAATACATTTTGAATCAGCTTCTTCCTGCCAGAAATCGAGTTGAGATATGTTTCCGAGCCTGGCTTTGTACCATTCGTTGATTCTGCGTTTTGCTTCAACCATCGCATCGTTCCTCATTAATTGGCCTAATCCCAATGCCGCCTGTATATTCGACATTTTATATTTCACACCCAGTTCTTCAATCCAGAATGTTCCTGGTATTCTTCCCTGGTCCCATATACGGTAGGCCTTTTTGTAAAGCTCATCATCATTTGTACAGATCATCCCGCCTTCTCCTGTTACCGCCAGTTTTGCTCCCTGGAAGCTGAATGCAGCGAAATGTCCGAACGACCCTGTTTTTTTACCTTTGTATTCTGCGCCGATAGATGGTGCAGCATCTTCTACAACATAGAGGTTATTCTCTTTTGCGATCTGCATAATAGGGTCCATATCACAAGGGTTTCCATAAAGGTGTACTGGAATTATTGCTTTGGTCCTCTCATTGATCAAACTTCTGATCGATTCCGCAGAAACATTCCACGTGTTTTTGTCAACATCTGCAAACACCGGAGTAGCTCCCACGTACCTGATCGCGTTTGCACTTGCAACCCATGTAACTTCAGGAACGATTACTTCGTCACCAGGTCCTATGCCCAATGCATTTAGTGAGATATGTAAGGCACCTGTGCAAGAAGATGTAGCGATTGCATATTTAACGCCTACGTACTCTGCGAATTTTTTTTCGAACAATGTGAGATACTTACTCCATTCATTGTTCCATCCTTTTGTTGCTGCATCAAGCGCATATACTTTCTCCCTGCTGCCGATCGAAGGGCCGGCGGTCAGGATCATTTTTTTACCGGCATTTGTTTTCAAAGCAGGTTTCATAACGATAAAGCTGTCTGCAAGTTGGTCAGCTTCAGCAGCTTTAATCAGCCTGTATCCATTCTCAACATCTTCTCTTACCAATCCATATTTGGAGCTTTCAACAAATCCAATTTTATTGTAGAATGTCACTGCATGTTTGTTGCTTTCCAGCACACGCAGGTAAAAACCGTTCGGAAACAATACTGTTCTTGCCCAATTTTCGAGTGTTGCCATCACATCTGCCATCAATCCTTTCCTCGCAGTTTTATCGCCACGAAGAATATTGTCGAATTCAAGTTCACAATCCGCATTGCCAGCATCTGCAAAACCTGCATGACCAACGAATTTCTGCCGTTCATCATAAATCAGGAACAAAATCCTGTCAGGGTTATCGATAACAGCTTTCTGAATCCAATTACGGGTGCTTTCGATTGTCGTTTTATTTCTTGAAGGGTATGCGTAATAATGTTCTTCGCGCCATGACCAAAGTGATTCCAGTATTTCATCGTTATTGAGATGTATCCCTGTTAAAGGAACAAGGTAACCACCATTAATAACCTGCACATGCGAAGCAAGTAAATTTGAAATGTTATCTGGGTTCTTTAAAAAAGAAAACTCATTTCTGCAATTTTCAACAAAAACTTGATGATTCATTTTATACTATTTAATTAATTGATTGATTTTTTCAACGATGTAATCGTAGTGATTTTCTTTGAGGCCCGGCCAAACACCTAACCAGAATGAATTGTTCATGATAAGGTCTGTGTTCGCTAGGTCATCCATTTTCCTGCAATTGATATTGGAGTATGCGGGTTGCTTGAGAAGGTTACCGCCGAAAAACAGTCTGGTTCCGATTTTATTGTCTTCGAGTTGATTGACAAGTTTATTTCTTGAAATAGGCGAGCCAGGTCTCACTGTAAGCATAAATCCAAACCAACTAGGATCCGCGTTAGGGGTAGCTTCGGGAAGAATGAAATGTTCTTCCAGCGATTTCATTTTCTGGTAAAGCATTGCGTGATTTTCGCGTCTTCTTTTTACAAAATGATCTGCTTTGCGAAGCTGATTAAGCCCGATTGCCGCCTGCGTATCGGTAACTTTCAGGTTAAAGCCGATATGCGAATAAGTGTATTTATGATCGTATCCTTCAGGCAGTTCACCAAGTTTCTGGCAAAACCTTTCTCCGCATGTATTGTCTTTTCCAGGAGCACACCAGCAATCACGTCCCCAATCACGGAAACTTTCGGTAATTTTTTTGAGTTTAGCATTGTTAACCAATACAGCCCCCCCTTCTCCCATCGTGATATGGTGAGCCGGGTAAAAAGAAAGTGTGGCAAGGTCGCCGAACGTTCCTGTCTTCTTCCCGTTGTAGGTCGCTCCAAGTGAATCGCAATCGTCCTCGATAACCCAGAGATTGTATTTGCGTGCAATTTCCATTACCGTTTTCAGATCAAAAGGATTACCGAGCGCGTGAGCGATCATGATCGCTTTGGTTTTGGATGTAATGGCTCTTTCTATTTCATCAGCCTTGATATTGTAGGTAGGTATATCAACATCTATGAAAACCGGGATACAGCCGAATTGTATCATCGGGTTAATGGTAGTAGGAAATCCTGCCGCCACGGTAATAATTTCATCACCAGGCCTGATCGCCCTGTCAATGAGTTTTGGAGAGGTTAATGCATAAAAAGCAAGGAGGTTCGCAGATGAACCGGAATTAACGAGAAACGAGAAACGGCTGCCAAAGTAACGCGCCAGTTCTCTTTCCATCTCCTGCGAATAACGACCAGCTGTTAACCACGAATCGAGGGTTGCGTCAACACCGTGCAAGATATCATCAACATCTATTACTTTCCCTGTTACAGGAATGTAATTAACACCCGGAACTATCTTTTGGGAAACGTTATTTGCTATAATGGCAGATAGCTCATTACGCAAAGAGTCGGATACAATGTTCTTGTAATCAAAATTCATAGATTCTATTTTATAAAAAGGCTGATATCCTGTTTTACCAATTCCTCCGCTGGCACTTCCGCAAGAAAAGACCTGTACCATCTGGCGGTTGTTTCAATTGCTTGCTGAGAATTCAAAATCGGAGTCCAGCCTAGGAACACGGAAGATTTTGAAATGTCGAGTTTTAAAATTCCTGCTTCATGCATTTTATCCTGTATACTGAGCTGGTAGTCTACCTCCATATCGTTTGTTGCATAAAACACATTTACAACATCTAAAACAGATTTGACTTCGTTGCTCTTTGGACCAAAATTCCAGGCTTGGTCATAACGCCGCGGTTCCTTGTGCATCAACATGGCCAATTTCAGGTATCCAAAAAGCGGGTCCAGCACATGCTGCCACGGCCTAATGGCGTTCGGATTCCTTATTTCCACACGTTCGCCTTTTGCTATAGACCTGACGATATCGGGGATCAACCTGTCTTCAGACCAATCGCCGCCACCAATCACATTCCCAGCCCTCACACTTGCGATCTGCACATGTCCCTGTTGAAAAAATGATTCGCGATAAGATGAAATGATTAACTCTGCTGCAGCCTTACTCGAACTGTAAGGATCATACCCACCCAACTCATCTATTTCGCGGTAAGGAAATTCCCATTCTTTGTTTTTATACACTTTATCGGTTGTTACACATATAACTGAACAAACGTTTTTCAATTTTCGCGCAGCTTCCAATACGTTGGCTGTACCGACGATATTAGTCTGGTGTGTTTCCAACGAGTTTTTATAGGAATACCTTACTAGCGGTTGTGCCGCTAGGTGTAGGATAAATTCTGGTTCAAAATCGAGAATTGCCTTCTTGAGCTTCACAAAATCGTTGATATCATTGATAGAAGATTCCACTTTATTCTCCAGTCCGAGAAGGTCGAATAAATTAGGATCGGTGTTGGGGGCTTTTGAATACCCTTTTACGATTGCACCATGTTCGCTGAGCAGGTAGCTCAGCCAAGACCCTTTAAAACCGGTATGACCTGTAATAAATACTTTCTTACCACTAAAAAAATCAAGCAATGATTTGTTCATCTTATTTTTATTTCCAGTTTTTCCATGGCGCTTTGCCAGAAGTCCATAGTTCTTCAAGTAGCATTTTTTCCCTAAGTGTATCCATAGCCTGCCAGAACCGGTTGTGTTCATAAGCCTGTAGTTGTCCATCAGTAGCCAGTGTAGAAAGCGGAACTATCTCCCACGGAGTGTCGTCGCCTTCTATAAGCGAAACACATTTTGGAGACAATACAAAATACCCCCCGTTGATATACCCTCCTTCACCTTTCGGCTTCTCCAAAAAACCGGAAACATTGTTATCGCCCTGTATGTTCAATGCACCATAACGTCCCGGGGGTTGAACTGCTGTTACTGTGGCCAGCTTGCCATGTTTTTTGTGGAAGTTGATCAGGTCTGTAATATTTACATCAGACAATCCATCACCATAAGTAAAGCAGAAACATTCTTCATCCTTTATGTACTCATAAACCCTTTTCAGCCTACCTCCTGTTTGAGTTTCAGCACCGGTATCTATAAGGGTAACACGCCATGGCTCTGCTTTCTGAAAATGCACCTCCATTTTATTCTGGTGCATATCAAATGTTACATCTGACATATGCAGAAAGTAATTTGCGAAATATTCTTTGATTACATATCCCTTATAACCACAGCAGATTATAAAGTCGTTTACACCATGGGAAGAATATATTTTCATAATATGCCATAAAATTGGCATTCCACCGATTTCAATCATAGGCTTAGGCTTCAGGTGTGTTTCCTCAGAAATACGCGTTCCTAAACCTCCTGCAAGTATTACCGCTTTCATTTATTATTATTCGTTTTGGTGTTGTTTGATTAATCCGCTGTTTTTATACCAACGATAAACAATTTCCAGACCGTCTTCAAAATTAACCAGTGGCTCGTATCCTAATGTAGCCTGTGCTTTTGCAATACTTGCTTTTGAGTGTCGAATATCTCCTTTTCGGCTTTCCCTGTATTGAGCGGACATGGGATTACCTGAAAGTTTACCAAGGATGTCAATAATATCATTTAGACTGATCTGTGCACCGCAGGCAACATTAAAAACGTCATGACTAGAGATACTCTCTAAAAACATTGCTTTTACATTCGCTTGAACTACATTCTCAATAAAGGTAAAATCCCTAGTCGTGGTACCATCCCCAAAAATAACAGAAGGCAATCCCTCAATAAAATTCCTACAAAAAATAGAAATTACTGCAGCGTATGGATTGTTGGGATTCTGTTTTGGGCCAAATACGTTAAAATAACGTAAACCTATCGTGTGTAATCCATAAATATTAGAAAATACTTCAGCATACATTTCATTAACAGCTTTTGTAACCGCATACGGACTCAATGGTCGCCCTTCATGTCCTTCAATCTTTGGCAAAGCCATGCTATCACCGTAAGTTGAAGAAGATGCTGCATATACCATCCTTTTCAAGGATGTGGATTCTTTGGCAGCAACCAACATATTAAGTGACCCGGATATATTCACGTCATTTGAGGTAATGGGATCTGAAATAGACCTTGGCACAGAACCCAATGCAGCCTGGTGGCTGATATAGTCGATACCGTCAACTGCTTTACGACAAGTTTCTAAATCACGTATGTCACCATTAATAAATTCAAAATTTGCTAATTTCTCAAATGGACTGATATTTTCAGCATAGCCGTTAGACAAATTATCAAGTACGCGCACAAGACCCGCATTGTTACGCAACAAGTATTCTGCTAGGTTACTTCCGATAAAACCAGCGCCTCCAGTTATCAAAAACTTAAAGTTTGAAATATCCGTTTGATGGTATATTGTATTATAAAGTTCTTTATTAAACATTTTTTATTTATAAACTTCCGTCTGAAATGGTATTATCCAATATTCCTTTCACATCAAACACGACTGAGTTAGTCTTTAAATACTGTTGCAGATTAAGCGAAACAAATTCTTTATGACCAACCGCTAAGATTACTGCATCAAACAATAAATTACCCGGCACACTTGGCATTGTTTCTACATGATACTCATGACGAACCTCTTCAGTGTTCGCCCATGGATCTACAATAACAACTTGAGTATTATATACTTTAAGTTCGTTAACGATATCAATCACTTTTGTATTACGCACATCAGGACAATTCTCTTTAAATGTAAAACCAAGTACCAAAACTTTTGCACCACTTACTGCAATGTCTTTATTAATCATCAGTTTTACGGTTTCAGATACTACAAATTTGCCCATGCCATCGTTTACTCTTCTACCTGCCAGTATGATCTCTGGGAAATAACCAACCTCCTGAGCTTTCTGCGCAAGATAATATGGATCTACTCCTATGCAATGACCACCAACTAATCCCGGTTTAAATTTCAGAAAGTTCCATTTGGTAGAAGCAGCGTCCAATACTTCATTTGTATTAATTCCAAGTAAACGGAATATTTTAGACAGTTCATTTACAAATGCAATATTGATATCACGTTGTGAATTCTCGATCACTTTTGCTGCTTCTGCAACTCTAATGCTTGATGCCTTAAAAGTTCCTGCTGTGATAATTGATCGATATAATTGATCTATTATCTCCGCAATCTCAGGAGTTGATCCGGATGTTACCTTAACAATGTTCGCAACAGTATGTTGCTTATCTCCTGGATTGATTCTTTCTGGGGAATAGCCGACAAAAAAATCTATATTGAATTTAAGACCAGATTCCGATTCTAAAACAGGCACACACTCTTCTTCAGTCACACCTGGATAAACTGTACTTTCATAAATTACAATATCATCTTTTTTCAAAACTTTAGCAATTGTACTACTCGCCTTTAACATAGGAGTAAGTATGGGGCGATTATGTTTATCTGTTGGTGTTGGCACTGTCACAATATAAACATTACAGTCTGACATATCCTCTATTTTAGTAGAAGGATAAAACCAATTATCTTTTAAGTCTTTAGATGATTTTAATATATCTTTTAATGTGGTATTAGTCACTTCAAGTGTGTTATCGTTTCCACTAAGTAGTTCAGCTACTCTCCTTTCATTTATATCAAACCCTACTACCTGATACTTTTTTGCAAATTCAACGGCCAGCGGTAAACCAACATACCCAAGTCCTATTATTCCTATTTTCTTTTTTACTAAAGACATTTTAAATTCAATGTTTATATTAAAATCATTATTTATTCATTATTTCACGCCAAGATTTTTGACCAAGTAATCCAATTAAGGTAAGAATTGATATTATCAAACTTCCCTTAATAAAAAGTCCTAGCCCACTTTTATTCTCTTTAAGTAAAGGTAATATAGGAGCATCAATGGGTTGAATTAAAGGCGTTTCACGTCTTAAAGTTACACGAGCAAGCTCCAAATTTTTTACAAGTTCTGTCAAAATAGCCGTATTTGCTTGTACATCGATCTGTTTTCTCGTAGAAGGAGTTCTTTGAATATTAAATGCAGGGTTTAAATTGTAGGTATTATCATTTGCTACTGCGACTCCAGTAATTGCATTATTCAACTCAGTTCTGATCGAATCAGTTTGCCTCTCTAATATCGATACATTAATTTTTGCTTTTCGGCTTTTAGTGTCAACGTAAAAATCAGATACAACCTTTGCAAGAGCTTCTGCAAAATATTTCGAGAAAAGTTCATGTTCAGTTTTAACTTCAATACTGATAATAGAAACCTTTTTGTCTTTTTGTTCAATAACTAGATTTTCGTAAATAATTTTTGAATAGATTCTTTCAAGCACACTATCCTGCTGCAATGAGAAATTCTCTCTTTTTGAATATGGTAGAAATTGTAGCTTTTTATTAAAAGATGGAGTGTTTTTTTCCCATTTTTCTCGCCATTTATTAAAAGAAATGTACATTTCAGCGAGTGTAATAGTATCTCCTTTGGGTAGGATTACAGAACTTAGCAATGCCTGCTCCACTAACCTTCTACTCTTCATCAATGCAGTAAGGTTTGGACCACTAAAAGCCCCCCCAGCACCGCCTCCGAGATCTAACCCTAATGAACTGGCTAATCCTAATGCTCCTCCTAATCCTCCGTTACTTTTCTCATCTTCGAGAGCAAATGTTAATGTTGCTATATAATTTGTTTTTTGCACATATGCATAACCAAATCCAAACATTCCACCAATAAGTGACGCAACAAAAATCACCTTCCACCTTTTTTTTACATAAAGTAAGTTGTTTTCAACTTTCTGAATGATATCCTTAAGAGTTACTTCATCAGATGCAAGAGTCGGAATTTGATTTGAATGTTCAACCATACTCGAATATTAACTTATAATCTTAAAATTGCAATTACAACGCCAGCTAAGCTAGCCATTGCACTTGAAATACCAATAATTTCACCGGTAGTCATACCTTTTCTTTCAGGCTTTTTAGGGACAATAATTTCGCTTCCTGGAAATATTTTGGGGTATGCTTTAAAAAACAGAAATCTTTTGGTAGTAGCAGCTTTTCCATTTGCATAAACAACATAAGAATTTTTAATCCATGAATCTCCACTAAATCCACCGGCACTACTAATGTAATCTTTGAAAGTATTTTTTTCACTAAATGGCACTTGCGTCTCTAATAATACAGCCCCACTAATTTTTACTTGCGCATCAAACTTAGGGATTACTAATTCATCATTGATACGCAGAACCAGATCTTCAATAGATCCTGGATTATTCATAATAGAAGGAAGATCAATGGGCACCCTCACAAACTCTTTTTTGCTGCCTTCTTCAAGCTCTCTTAGAGTAGCGGTATCTTTATTGCTAATATTTTTCTGTATCTCTTTAGCTGCTTCTTTTTTCTTCTTTTCTTCATCCGTCAAATACCGTTTGATATAAGCACCAGCTGGATAAGCATCGGGAGTATAGCCACCTGAGCGTTTCAATAGATCACTTACTCGTTCGCTTCTGTTACTCAAAGCATAAGGACCTGGATATTGTACCTGACCTGAGATTGTTACTGTTTCAGGTAAAGTATAGCCAGCTTTTCTACGGACCGTAATTACATCATAGGGCATAATATGAACCGCACCAGCCCCAATACTAAGATCTCCATCGATCTCTGTGTTGATAATAGAACTGGCTCTATTATCGGTAGGCGCAATACTATCTCTTTTGATTAATCGTGCAATTTCTATACTCTTATAAGCCGCATCAGTAACCCCCCCTGCTTGTAGTATAATATCTCGTAAAGTGAGGTTCTCTACAAAATCATATTCCCCCGGAATTCTGATCTCACCCTGAATCGTTACCTTAAAAGAATCACGTAAATCCAATACAGAACTAATCAAAATCTCATCTTCACGTTTTAATAGTAAATTATGTACTGCATCACCTGACAAAGCCTTGCGTACATCAAAAGATAAAATGGATCTTCTTAAATCATCTTGTAAACGTAATATCTGTGCCCTACCAGTATAAGCGTCTTCTTTTAAACCATCCGCTTTGCGGATCAAGTCACCAACCGTTAAACCGTTAGTTAACTCGTACACATCGGGTCTAAATACAGCCCCATTGATCTTGACCCTATTCTGAAAGCGGTTTAAAATTTTGGATACCACGAATACATCACCTGACTCAGGCTGGTATTGTTGGTACTCTAATGCCGATACATCTTTAACTTTTCTTTCCCTATCACTGTTTTGAAAAGCTTTCACAATAGCCGTATACGCTGTATCAGTAAAACCGGATGCAAATTCCAGTACTTGTTGAAAACGCTCTCCCGGTAATACTTCAAAAATACCCGGTCTTTTCACTTGCCCTTGCAACTCCACTCTTTTTTTATAGGCTGGAATACGAATCACATCATTGTCTTTCAGACCTATATTATCTGATTGATCTCCTTTCAATAACATCCGATACAAATCGATCTTGCGCTCCACTTTGTTATTACGCACCAACTCTATTTCACGAAAACTACCAAACTCTGTTGGGCCACCTGCAACATACAAAGCATTGAATACAGTAGATAAAGAAGACAATGTATAATTACCGGGTCTATTTGCGCCTATCACCGTTACCTTGATACTTCTGATTTTATTCAACGTAACAGATAATTTAGATCCTCCATTTTTTAAATAAGGATACACACGATTCCCTAGCATGGCTTTCAACTTCTGTGTAGCGGCTTCAATGGTCAAACCTGCTACTCTTATTTGCCCCACATTGGGCACATTGATATTGCCTTCATCTGACACTAATAACTCCCCCGTATATTCCTGAACTCCGTACACAGTTACCAACAATTCATCATCAGGTCCCAATACATAATTCAAAGGAGTGGCCAATTTCAGATTGGGTTCAAAATTCGGCGCCACAGAAGTATACAATTCTGAACCAAAGATCAGAGGATTAATCAATGGCTGTGGCTTTTTCTTTTCATATTGTTCAGTATCCAACGAATCAGTACTGTTATTTTGTTTTTCGATCGTTTTACCATTACCCTTGGAGTCTGACTTTAGTGCACCGGTAGCTTTTTGACCTTGGGCACCTGCATTCAATCTGGCTTTTAACTTAGCAAACTCAGCTGCACTCATTCCTTTTGCCAATGCCATTTGTTCAGCCTGCTCAATAGTCATCTTAGATTCATTCAACTGAGCTTTCAATTTGGCAATATCCGCATCAGACAACTGATCCACTTTGAGCGCACTTAGATCCTTGCCTTTCAAAATATCCTGAGCCTGCAGCGTGGAAGCAGCTAGAAAGAATAAAGTAACAATAGTAAACCTCAATAAAAAATGCATTTTCATAGACCTAATATAAGGATTCAAAACATGGCTTCGCCAACCTCAGTCACATAATGGCGAAACCATATACGTAAAAAAGGGAATTTCGGTACATTTTTCAGCCCTTTTCGGTACAAAAAAATATCCAAAACAAAAGATTGAAAAATCAATGCAATGTTAAGAAAATCAAAGCATAATAACCAACTGAACCGCTAAAATTGGGGGGATAAATTTGGTTCAGGTTGCAAATATAGGGGATGGGGGGATTTAAAAAATATTCTTGTTGAGGAAGGGTACTGGGTACTAGGTGCTAGGTACTAGGTTTTTAGAGTAAATACGTATTTATTCCTCACATTTTTACTTAGTGTTAAAAGCAGTAACTATTCACCAGGGTCGATTGATCATTAAGTCATTGTAAACTTGTCGAATCCCGTCTTCTAATGAGATGGAAGCTTGCCAGCCTAGAGCTTTTAGCTTGGAGACATCCATGAGTTTGCGGGGGGTGCCGTCGGGTTTGGTGGCGTCGAAGTGGATGGTTCCCTGGAAGCCGGTGATCGTTCCGATCAACTGAGCTAAATCGGCGATAGAGATATCTGAGCCTAATCCTACATTCCACATGGCGAGCTCATTTGCGGGCATACTTGTAGCAGAAACCTTTTGCATTAGAAATAAACAAGCGGCAGCCATATCATCCACATGTAAAAACTCTCGAAGCGGTGTTCCTCTGCCCCAAACGGTTACAGACTCGTCCCCATTTTCAACGGCAGTCATGAATTTCCTCAGTAAGGCCGGTAATACATGTGATTTCTCTAAATCATAATTGTCATTCGGGCCATACAAATTGGTTGGCATTGCAGAAATAAAATCACAACCATATTGCCTTCTATATGCATCACACAATTCTATCCCGGCAATCTTTGCAATGGCGTAGGGTTGATTGGTGGGCTCCAGATAACCGGATAATAAAGATTCTTCTTTCAAAGGCTGTGGCGCCAGCTTAGGGTAAATACAAGAAGACCCCAAAAACAATAATTTCTGAACCTTGTGTTGGTAAGCAGCATGAATCACATTTGCTTCTATCATCAGGTTCTCATAAATAAAGTCTGCCCGATAAGTATTATTCGCCTGTATCCCTCCTACCTTGGCTGCTGCGAGGAATACATATTCGGGTTTTTCGGTTGCAAAGAATGTATCTACAGCTTGTTGATTGCGAAGATCTAATTCTTTAGAGTTCCGCAATACAAGATTGGTATAGCCCTCTGCTTCTAACTTTCTTACTATGGCACTCCCTACCATCCCTTTGTGTCCAGCAACATATATTTTCGACTCTTTATTCATGATTAGGATTCATTAAATCCCTCTGTGCAACTCTGCGCCATTACTCTGTGCAACTCTGTGGTTACAAAAGAACTTTAACCACAGAGTTGCACAGAGTTTTTCACGGAGTTTCACGGAGAGAGGTCGTTATTCGAATTCGTTTCGGATATCGTATCCGTTATTTTTCAAAAACTGTTGTTTCTCAAACAATCTCAGGTCGCTTTCTACCATTTCTTTCACCATATCAGCAAGTGAGTACTTCGGTTGCCAGCCCAATTTCTCTTTAGCCTTGGTCGAATCACCGATCAATAAGTCTACTTCAGTAGGACGATAATACTGAGTATCAACTTTTACAACAGGAGTTCCAATCGGTACTGTGTAAGAACCTTTACAAGCGCTCACCACTCCAATCTCTTGATCACCTGAACCTTCAAAACGCAACTCAATACCTACCTCAGCAAAAGCCATACTGATAAAATCCCGAATGCGTGTAGTGATGCCTGTAGCAATGACGAAGTCTTCGGGGTGCTCTTGTTGTAACATAAGCCACATGGCTTCTACATAGTCTTTGGCATGACCCCAGTCGCGTTGGGCGTCTAGGTTACCGATGTAAAGGCAATCTTGCAAACCCAGTGCAATTTTGGCTACCGCTCGGGTGATCTTACGGGTGACGAAAGTTTCTCCGCGTGTAGGTGATTCGTGGTTGAAAAGAATACCATTACAGGCATACATGTTATAGGCTTCTCGATAGTTGACGGTGATCCAGTAGCCGTATAATTTAGCAACACCATAGGGAGAACGTGGATAGAAAGGAGTGGTTTCTTTTTGAGGCACTTCCTGTACCAATCCATATAATTCTGAGGTAGAAGCCTGATATATTTTTGTCTTTTGCGTGAGTCCTAATAAACGAACTGCTTCTAAAATACGCAGGGTACCCAAGCCATCTACATTACCCGTATACTCTGGTGTTTCAAAGCTCACTTTTACATGACTCATCGCACCCAGATTATAAATTTCATCAGGTTGCACTTCTTGGATAATGCGTATTAGGTTTGAGGCATCAGATAGATCTCCATAATGCAAAACTAGATTTCTGTTAGCGATATGAGGGTCCTGGTAAATATGATCGATTCGTTGGGTATTGAATAAAGAACTTCTTCTTTTGATACCATGTACTTCGTAGCCTTTTTGCAGTAATAAATCAGCTAAATAGGCACCATCTTGTCCGGTAATACCTGTGATGAGAGCTTTTTTCATTCCCTAGAATTATTTTGCAATATTAACTTTTATAGGCGATTAACTTCTCTTACCAAGATAATATTGAATAATTAATACATGAAAGCTATTTTCGTGGCAATTTGACAATAATTAATTTATGACTAAGTGTATTTTAATTACAGGTGGAGCGGGTTTTATTGGATCACATGTAGTGAATCTATTTGTAAACAAGTATCCTGATTACAAGATTATTAACTTAGATGCATTAACATATGCCGGAAATCTTGAGAACCTAAGAGATGTAGAAAATAATAACAACTATCAATTTGTAAAGGCGAATATTTTAGAATCCGAAGACTTGCGCCAAATTTTTGAGCAATATCAAATTACGGATGTCATTCATTTAGCGGCCGAATCACATGTTGACCGATCCATTCATTCTCCTCTAGATTTTGTGTATACCAATATTGTAGGTACCGTTAATTTATTGAACACAGCTAAGCAACTTTGGAACAAAGAAGAGGATCACCTATTTTATCATGTTTCAACGGATGAAGTTTTCGGCAGCTTGGGAGAAACAGGTTATTTCACTGAGACCACTCCTTATGACCCTCGTTCACCTTATTCAGCCAGCAAAGCTTCTTCTGATCATTTTGTTCGGGCTTATCATGAAACATATGGCATTCCTACGATCATCTCTAATTGTAGCAATAACTATGGCCCCAATCATTTCCCTGAAAAACTGATCCCCCTATTCATCAATAACATCATTCATCAAAAGCCCTTACCGGTGTATGGTGATGGAAACTATACTCGAGATTGGTTATTTGTAAAAGATCATGCTGTAGCCATCGACCTCATATTCCATAAAGGACAAAGAGGTAGCACTTATAATATTGGCGGATTCAATGAATGGAAAAATATTGATCTCGTAAAATTACTTTGTCGCTTAATGGATCAAAAGTTAGGAAGACAAGCTGGTCAAAGTGAAAACTTGATCACTTACGTGAAAGACCGTCCCGGGCATGATAAAAGATATGCTATTGATGCTTCTAAATTGAACAAAGAGTTGGGATGGAAACCAAGCGTTACTTTCGAAGAAGGTCTTTCTGCGACTATTGATTGGTATCTTAACAACACTGAATGGTTAAAAAATGTTACCACTGGTAATTATCAACATTACTATGAAACCATGTATCAAAATAGATAAATCACTATGAAAGGCATCATCTTAGCAGGCGGCTCAGGCACCAGACTCTACCCCATTACCAAAGGCATCAGTAAACAACTCATGCCTATTTATGATAAGCCCATGATTTATTACCCCCTTTCAATTCTAATGCTAGCGGGTATTCGAGAAATATTAATCATTACCACACCTGAAGAAAGTATCCAATTTCAAAGACTTCTAGGCACTGGGCAAACATTGGGTTGCCAATTTTCTTATGCAGTACAAGAAACACCAAATGGATTGGCGCAAGCATTTGTCATTGGCGAATCATTTATTGGAACAGATAAAGTTGCATTGATTCTGGGCGATAATATTTTTTATGGAGCAGGATTGGTGCAATTGGTACAATCCTTTAATGATGTAGATGGCGGCGCAGTATTTGCCTATGAAGTACAAGATCCTGAAAGGTATGGCGTGGTTGAATTTGATGAAAATCATACCGCTCTTTCCATTGAAGAGAAACCTGTAAACCCAAAATCAAATTATGCTGTTCCAGGTCTATATTTTTACGATAACACAGTAGTAGACATCGCCAAAAGCATACAACCATCTGCACGTGGGGAATACGAAATAACCACTGTTAACAACGAATACTTAAAACAAGGTAAGCTGCAAGTAGGTATCATGGGCAGAGGTACAGCGTGGCTTGACACAGGTACTTTTGACTCACTCAGCGATGCCTGTGAATTTGTACGTGTTATTGAAAAAAGACAAGCTCAAAAAGTTGGGTGTATTGAAGAAGTAGCTTGGAGAATGGGGTATATTAATAGAGAAGAATTATTAATTTTAGCTGATCATTATGCAAAAAGTGGGTATGGTGAATATTTAAAACAACTTAAATAATTGATATAGTAAATTATTTTTAGAGATGATAAAGAATATTCGATTTGAAAAGTGGAATGGTGAAACATTAAAAATGTCTGAAAAAGATATGTTTATATCGAAATTACCTAAATGGATTCACCCATTTATTCCAGAAATAAATAGCAAAAAAGTAACACTTGTAATGCATATTGATCCCAAAGATCGGCTTCATTATCATTTTGAATCACTAGATGCTGATTTAAGCTTCAGAATGCAAATGGCATCTGAGAAAATGTTATCATAATTTTTAGCGCTAGAGCTGATTTAAAACCTTCTCATTATTAGTGACATCCAGACTCTGCATTCTATCCGACTTTTCCTAAAGTCTGGGGCCTCCCGCCGAAGCAGGTCAGGACGACAACCTCCACCTCCCCATCGGCGCAGCCATCCCCACCCAACAATAAATCTGTACCATCAGCAACGTCATTTCCCCCAACAATAAAAAACCAAACCCATTCATTTTAGAAATCAATAACCAGAGTCCGGTACACAAAACCCAGACTTTTCCCAATAGCAAGCTGTATTTCATGAATGGATGAAACTGTTTGACTGATGCATTGACATATGCCATCAAATAATCACGTAGAGAAAAAGAAACGATCAAAAAAGCCACCTGTATCCCCCAACAAAACACCACACCCACCGCATCCCATTCCAGCATCCCCAACATTAAAGCATCAGCAATCACCGGCATCAAAACCAGTAACATCCAATTTAAAAAGAGGAGTGCGAGGAGTTGGAGAAGGAAGGATGTGTATTTGGACATGGGGTATGTGTTTTAAAAAAGCTGTCGTCATGTTGAGTGAAGCGCAGCGGAGTCGAAACATCTCCTCACTATTAGCACTATCTCGATTCTCCACTCTATGAGAATTTCACTAAGGTCAGGAGATTCCTCCATTGCGCTACGCTCCAGTCGGAATGACGGTACTAACAGGAGCGTCATGTTGAGTCCGCCGAGGGGGATCGAAACATCACCCTCTTAAAAGCTGACGTCATGTCGACCGAGCGTAGCGAGCGGAGACACCCCCCCACTGTTAGCAGCATCCTGATTCTCCACCCTATGAAAATTTTCCAATAGTCAGGAGATTCCTCCACTCTCCGCCCGAGGCGGATCGGTCGGAATGACGGTACTAACAGGAGCGTCATGTTGAGTCCGCCTAGGCGGATCGAAACATCTCCCCATCTCGCCTAGGGCGAGACACTATCCTGATTCTTCACGCTATGAAAAATTTTCAATAGTCAGGAGATTTCTCCACTCTCCGCCCGAGGCGGATCGGTCGAAATGACGGTTCTAATTATGAAGATTCACCCAACTCATCTCGCCTCAGGCGAGACTAGTACCTAAAACCCCCACATACCCAATCCAATAAAAAAAGCAAACACAAATAGAAAATGATCCATTGAATTTTTGTCCAGCCTTTGTCTGGTGGGGGAGATTGTTGGGGCATAACCATTGGGTTTGCGGGGGGATATATGAAGATAAATATTTTTTATTTATATAGAAAATATTTATATTGTATCACATCTCCCCATTTTAGATGTACATACGATCGGAGGGTTGCAATGATACCTGCCGAATGCCATCACTAAAAAAAGCGTATGAACCATACATTAAGGGAGCTGAATGTTTTAATACATGAGGGTACACAACAAGACATTACTGAAACAGTCAGGGAACAAAAGAGAAAAGAAGCTACACTAAAAGCCAGAGAGCTGGAAAAGGATTTTACCGGCGCATTTGTAATGGTGCAATGCAAAAAAGCTTTGCGTAGCATGGTAATCGTTACGGTAAAAATCTTACATATCTGGCTGGAGAAATTATACCGTACCCGTCCACCGGAACAAAAACGCAACCGTACCCATGAACAGTTAGAGATCTGGTGTACCGATACCCTTGATTTTGTACGAAGACATTTTTCGGAGCACTTCAATCCCTATGAACCCATGCCGCGTTCGCTATGGGATCCCATCAAAGAACAGCAGGATGCTTATTGGGAATCTTTGTCTGAGAAGGTATCAGAAGACAGCTCCCCCACTTCACTGATCGCATTATTGCGTACTCTCTATCAAAATCAGTTGCACAGAACAGGTACCCACAGCTATTACCATGCAGAATATTGGACAGAGCTCTTATCCATTTTACCATCCGAACAAGCGGGTTTGTATGAAGATACCACCACCGCAATGATTTTTACACTCATACGACGCAATTGTAACCACTCGCTCTTTATTCATTTTTTCATCGAGCGTTGTACGCTGCTACAGACAGCATCTACCAACCCCATTCAACATTGGGTCACATACCTGCACTGGGTAGACCGTATTCCATTGATCGACCAAATGGGCGCAGAGCCTGCATTACCTTCTATAAAAGACCAATTAAAAGAAGCAATACAGATGGAGTTGATAAGGTGTCAGGAGCTAGAGAAAAACAACACAGCGATTGAGCAATCATCACAAGATTTATTATTCCACACCACGCTTTCTGTTTCACAATTAGCTGCTTTCTTTCGAGTACTGATAGAGGCAAATATTTTAACCACCAACAACCATAAAGAGTTGATGAGAATGGTATCACAAACATTCAGAACCAGCCGAACCACAGCCCCCATATCAGCGCGACATCTCTATGATAAATTCTACTCCCTAGAAGGCCCCGCCCTCGCCATCGTAAGAACACATATCACCACCATGCTACAAAAAATAGCGATCCTCAGTCATTGACATGACCCCATCATAAAACCGTCATGTCGACCGAATCCCGACGCAAGTGGGGAGAGCGGAGACATCTCTCCCCACTGTTAGCAATATTTATCATCACCAACCCTAACAACACCCCGGAGGGGTAAAAGATTGTAGCCCCAAAGCATATAGGAATTCCCCAACCCCGGAGGGGGTTGCACAAAGAATATTTGGGTGCACCATTGAATAGGCGCAATTAAAAAACAAAATCATTCAATCACGCCGAAACGCTTTTCAAAAACTAAACCCGCCGTCTCGTGTTACCCCTCCGGGGTAAATAAAATTTTGGATTTTTTTGGAGCTACAATCTTTTACCCCTCCGGGGTATAAACCCCGATATCCCGATTACCCGATATCCAAAATCAGACATCAACATATAGCTTGCAGCTTGCAGCCTGTAACTTGTAGCTTCTCCAAGGGAGTCCTTTGGACCTTGTACCCTGTCTCTTGTCTCTTGTCCCTTATGCTTCCACTATGACTTCATTATCGTTTCACTATGAAATCACTATCATTCTCTTATGACTCTCTTATCACGCTCGTAACCCCCACGTATCTCTCTCCCGATATCGTCGTTTAGTTCTTAGTACCCGGTCAGTCACCTGTCTTAGGAAAATCTTAAGTAAAAGCAGAATAACCAATATCGAATATTCAACTTCGAAATTGGATATTGGACATGCTGCTGTTCTTCTATTCTTATCGTCACACTTCATTCATTTACAATACTTTATCAGGGCTGGTACCAGCCCTACCAGCCCTGACCGGGTGATGCAGCCATTAGTTTTGATCTCGTTAACAAACCACCGGTGGCCCGTCTGCAGCGGGAAACAAACACCACCCGAGAAATGAATCACGGGTGAATTTTTTAAAACGTAAAAACAAAACAATGGCAGCAAAACAATTTGGCACCCATCGGTTAAGCGGAACAGTAGGTGATGTTACTTACTCGCATACCAAATCGGGATTTAAAGCCAGACAAAAAAGTAAAATCAATATGGCGGAACGTCAATCCGGACAACAATTCCAGGCATGGCGAGACCACACTTCTGAATTTGGAATCATGACCACAGAAGCCAGGATATTCCGCAATGCATTCACAGACCTCAACTGGAACATCAAGAACAAGTCATTGATTCAGCAAACAGTGAAGTTGATGAATGCAATTCGCAAAACGGATACCACCAATTTACGCGGACAAAGACGCGCAAGCCTTGGCGACCTAAGTATGTTGGTAGGATTTGATTTCACAGGTAGCGGTAGCATTGATACGGCAATCAATGGCGGTTATTCCTCTGCATTCAATCGACTAACAGGAGTTACGGTTGCTACGATACAGCCAATGATTCCCAAACAACGTTTGAATGTACCGGCCAATGCTACTCATTTCATGTTCACACTGGCAGCGGCAGCGTTGAATTTTGAAACAGGAGAAATCAGTAAGGTAATGGTATCCACAGAAAAGTTATTGATTGATAATGAAGTATTACCGGAAACAGTGTTAACAGAAACGCTACCGGCAAACAGTACCGATCCGGTAGTGATAGCACTTAAACTAGAGTACTTCACAGAAATCAATGGTCACTACTATCCCCTCATGAGCACCGCCTCCATCAACAGCACGGTAATCCGTGTGGATCAGGGGTAAGTTGTAGGGTATCGGGAAATCGGGTTATCAGGTTATCGGGTTGCTAGTAATTAAAAGAATCTCCCGATTACCCGATCTCCTGATCACCCGATCACCCGATCACCAAAATCAAAGATTTACTATGCACTTAACCATTCACCGCACTTATCACGCGGAGGGAACGAATGGTTTGTTGACGATGGGGGCAAACAGTGAACCGTTGTGTTATACGATAGAGTTGCCCTGGCGTAACAATGAGCTGAACAGGTCATGTATACCTGAAGGCACGTATGTACTGAAGCGTAGGTATAGTCCGAAGTTTCGCTGGCATATAGAAGTAAAAGATGTGCCGGGAAGGAGTTATATACTCATCCATCCCGCCAACCATGCCGCACGCGAACTAAAAGGCTGTATCGCCCCTGTACTACTCCTCACCGGCCCCGGAACCGGCGAGCAAAGCCAACAGGCATTTGACATGCTGATCGGCAAATTGTTACAAGCCCTACAAAGTCGGGAAACCATTCTGCTGACTGTGATTAGTGCGAAAACAAGGAGGTAATTGGGGTTTGGGGAAATCGGGATATCGGGTAATCAGGTAATCAGGTTTCGGGTTACTAGTAATTAAAAGAATCTCCCCGATCTCCTAATCACCCGATTACCTGATCACCCGATCACCCGATCACCTGATCACCCGATCACCCGATCACCTGATCTCCTGATCTCCTGATCACCCAATCACCCGATCATAAAAAATTAAAAATCATGAAAAAAATCATCCGACGCGCGCGGTCGCAGACGCCGCCGTTTTTTAGAAAGATCAGGAATGTGGGGTTAGCGCTCACGGCCATTGCAACGGCGATAGCCACGCTACCGGTTGCATTACCGGCCATTGTGGTAACCATCTCCGGCTACGCCGCCGCAGCCGGCGCCACCGCCACCGCCCTCAGCCAACTCACCCTCTACGAAGAGCCCCTGGATTGGCAACATGAAGAATGATCACTCCCCCGTCTCTTTTGAGACGGGGTTGTTTTTGTGAGGGGTGGATTGTGAATTGTCAATTGTGAATAAAGACCGTCATGTTGAGTCCGCCTCGGCGGATCGAAACATCCCCTCATAAAAGCTGTCGTCATGTTGAGTCCGCCTCGGCGGATCGAAACATCCCCTCACTGTTAGCAACATCCCAATTCTCCACTCTATGAGAATTTGTCTAAAGTCAGGAGATTCCTCCACTCGCTCCGCTCGGTCGGAATGACGGTCCTAATAGGAACGTCATGTTGAGTCCGCCTCGGCGGATCGAAACATCCCCTCACTGTTAGTACCGTCTTGATTCTTCACCCTATGAAAATTTCCCAATAGTCAGGAGATTCCTCCATCCGCCACGGCGGATCAAACTCCAAAATACCCCGGAGGGGTAAAAGATTGTAGCCACAAAACATAGATGAATTCCCCAACCCCGGAGGGGTTGAACAAAGAATATTTGGGTGTAATATTCAATAGGCAAATGAAAAAATAAAATCATTCCCATCCCACCAAAACGCGTTTCAAAAATCCATCCCGCCGTTCCGTGTTACCCCTCCGGGGTAAATAAACCACACGCACAAACATGTGCTACATTCTTTTACCCCTCCGGGGTATAAACCCCGATTACCCGATTACCTGATTACCTGATTACCCGATCACCCGATCACCCGATATCCAAATCAGACATCCGACATCCGCCATCCACCATCCTTCTCTATCTTCGCACCATGAACATACGTATCGGCTACGGCATAGATTACCATCAATTGGTAGAAGGAAGAGACTTATTCATTGGTGGTATCAAAATTCCCCACGACAAAGGCGCACTTGGACATAGTGATGCCGATGTACTCCTCCACGCCATCTGCGATGCGTTGCTGGGAGCTGCCGCATTGGGTGATATCGGTGTTCACTTTCCGGATACTGCTAATGAATTCAAGAATATTGACAGTAAGATTCTTCTGGCCAAAACAAAGTCATTGATCGAAGCCGAAGGCTATAAAGTGATCAACATAGACTCCACCCTCTGCCTCGAAGCCCCCAAAATAAAACCCTATGTCCCCCAAATGCAAGAAACCATCGCAGGCATTCTAGGCATCACTATAAAAGATGTCTCCATCAAAGCAACAACAACAGAGAAAATGGGATTTATAGGAAGAAAGGAAGGACTCGTTGCGCATGCAGCATGCCTCTTAGAGAAAATCTGACTGATTGTGTTACATTGACAGGCCGCAGATTTTCATGATTAGTTATGATTGATCATGATAGATCATAACTAATCATGTCCCAAGGACTCCTGTGGAGAAAATCCGCGTCCCATCAAGGGGGCTACATCATTTATTAAGTTCGAGACAAAACACACCACATAGAAAATGGGATTTGCAGGAAGGAAAGAAGGACTCGTTGCGCATGCAGCATGCCTCTCAGAGAAAATCTGACCGATTGTGTTAAATCAATAGGCCGCAGATTCTCATGATTAGTTATGATTGATCATGATAGATCATAACTAATCATGTCCCAAGGAC
>JACBFF010000028.1_pt1 | contig 48371 bp, 54 predicted proteins | sample 7449211 | NCBI WGS metagenome assembly JACBFF01 (sample SAMN14896861, study PRJNA631923) | freshwater metagenome | isolation source: cyanobacterial enrichment | place: USA: Conesus Lake, NY | collected 2019-07 | reverse complement strand
TATTACCTTAGAAAACTCTAACTAAACGTGGCACTAAATTATGGGGAGCTTACACTATTGTACACAGTGTGTACCCAATTTGTTTTAATAATTATTTTATTAATCATAATAGTTAAAAAGAAAAGAAGTGCTATAGATAGTGAAGTAATGCAAAAGGTGAAAAGTTCTAAAAGTGTTAATGTAGATATGGATAATGTTATGAACAGTATACTACTTTCAAAGGATCTATTTAAACAGTTAAGTAGTAAATGTCATCCAGATAGATTTTTAGATGCAGAGCTCAATGCAAAGGCTAACGAGATATATCAGGAAATAACAAAAAATAAAAGGAATTATAATAAATTATTGGAGTTGAAAGAGATAGCAATAAATGAATTAAAAATTAATTTCTAATTACAATTAAAAACTATGATTTTATTACAATCGCAATCAATGGGTACTGAGCCAATAGTTTTAATAATAACACTTATCTTAAGGGTTGTGGGTGCAATTGTTTGTTCCAGCAAAGCAAAAGAGTTGAATAGAAGTACGGGCGGATGGGGATTTTTTGGGTTTATGATGCCTATAATTGCAATGATCTGGATTCATTGTATGAAACCAAATGTTGTTTGGGATAAAAATGTAGATAATAATACAAACTAGATAAAGTATAGCAAGCAGTGCTGACAACTAAGCTTGGTTGTGAATTCTGTTTATTTCATTAAAGAATTTAGAAAAGCAGTTTTCGCCAGTATGTATTTTTAATTTGTTACATCTCAATATGTAATCTATACAGGTATCTGTTATATCTTGATCCTCACCATAATTAACTATGTAGCTGTTTGAATGGTGCTGCCATAATGTTATTAGGGCTAATCCTCCTAAGCATAAAGTTTCTCCCTTAGAAAACATAAAATACCCAATCGAATTCAGCATGTGACTGATATACTCTGCTGAGGGCTTTTCATTGCGTATAATAAGTTGTTGTATATACTGTAAAACCTTAGGAGATGATTCGATTTTTTGAAAAATTTCCTTTACTTTTTTCTCGCCATGAAAATAAATATATGACTCTGCAAATACCTCCACCAATTTGTCAGGAGCAAATAATCTCATGATTTGTAAAACAGAAGACATGTACTTTTAGTTTTGTTTGAATAAATAATCATTAACAGTCCACACTGTTAAGATAATAGAAGGTCCCCAAAAGAGAATCTTAGATATTAAATTCCAGTTAGAATAATTAAATGAAAAACTAATTAACGATCCCAAGAGGAATAAGATTAAAATAGTAATCGATAAAAATAAAAACGCTTGGCTTGGCTTTATTTCATCTTTATTCATAATTTTTAGTATTTTACTATAGCATTAAATTTAGTAAAAAAATCAAAATGTAGTTGTTGATTTTGTAATGCAGTAATTTATAAACGGTTTTTACTAGATATACCTGATTTCCCTGTGTTTCCTCTTTAAAAAACATGGAACAGTTAACACAGTTATCCGAAATCTGTATTAGTTACAGACCTACCATTTACCCAGCTCAAGAATTGAAAAGCAGTAAGGATGTATATGCAGTCCTGAAACAATTCTTTCCTCCAGAAACTATCCAATTACAGGAAATGTTTGTTGTGATGTACCTGAATAATAACAATAAAATTATAGGGGTTTATAGGCACTCTGTGGGCTGTATAAATTCAACAATGGTAGATGTTAGGTTAATACTAGGAACAGCCCTTAAATCGGCTGCTACAGCCATTATTTTAGCTCATAATCACCCTTCAGGTAATCTATCACCATCTGAGCATGATAAGAGGTCTACTGAAAAGGTGAAACAAGGAGGTTTATTAATGGATATCAAAGTAATAGACCATATTATTCTTACAGCGGATGGATACTATAGTTTTGCTGATGAATGGGTTTTGTGAGTTAAAGGGGTTTCTAAATTTTAGTTTTGAAAATGGGTTAACATTTTTTATATTACTAAAAAAAGTCATGAAAAACATAGTATTGGTTGCATCTATTTTCATGTTTTTAACAAACTGTAATAATCCTGAAACAAGCACTAAAATTGAAATAACTAAACCACCTATCGAGAAATTCTCAAAAAAGGAATTGAAAGTTTCAAAAAGTAAAAAGATTGGAAAGGAAAATTCAATTAATGGGGAGTTCACAATTTTGCCACTATCAAAACTGACAGTCAGTAAAAAAGTAAATATTGAAATTGAAGAAACTTCATACAACACTTATTATCGCTCAAAAAGTGCAGAGCGCAATGAAAAATTTATTTCTTTGAGGATTAAACTTAGTGCAAGTCAGAAATGGAATAATTCAAAAGGAGATTTTTTACCAGACTTTAGGATATATAAACTTACCTCAGATAAAGATTCTGTTACAACAGATGACTTCATATTCTTAAAGAAGATGGATATTAATTTCTATTATAAGCCTAAAGATTCCTACTATGTGCTTGAACAATATTTTGATTACAATGAAACGGGTAATTTTATTTTACATTGCCCTTTATCAGAATCAGATCTAAAAAGGCGCATTTATTTGACTGTCACTACTGATAAATCTGAGTCATTCAACAAAGAAAATATTATAGCGATATTAAACTGACATTTTATTCCATAGGGACTTCCCCAAATTTAAATGACTCTTCAAATAAGGGATGATTTTCAAATTGACTTCTCATTTGTCCTATTATTTCATCTTCAAAATTCCCATCATAAAGAGGTTCAGAATAGTACCCCATAGAATAACAGACTTGTAAAAGTTCTTTATACAGGCTTGCAGAGGGTAAAGTACACATCTCAACATTTTGATGTGTATCAGTAGTTGCATTTACATGAAATACTGCTTGTTCTAAATCATTATCAAAATATATCTCTACTGAATCTATAGTCCATTTATTCCTAACGGTTATTTCGTGATAACAATAGAGTATATATTCCCTGAATTTTCGAAAGAAATCTTGAATCATACTTTGCATGTATAATTTATAATTCAGTAATGGTTATTTTGGGAACTAAAAAACAACTAGTTTAATTCTGTTTCCATTTCTAATAAAAGCAATAGAATATCTGCAAAGCTGAATATATCATGTATTGGTTTATGTTGAAAGGCTGTCGTAACTATTATTCCATTCCAGTCGATTGCAGGTGTTGTTAAGTTTTTAAAAAAAATCTTCCCATTATGTGATAATGCATTTCTTACTACCCATCCCATCCTCCACGTACTAGGCCATTTTGTGTAGTCTGAACCAAATTTACTAACAGCGTGATTAGAGTTATTTTCATAAAAAGTAACAAAATATGGAGTAATTATGTAATTAACTGTTTGTTTTAGGGCATCGGTATGAGTCTCATATCTTACAGTTGGGGGGGATTTTTTTTCTACTGTTAAAGTAATTTGATCAGGCTTCTTATTCATAAGAACAGCCTCAATTGGACCATAGAGTGGTAGCCTAACCATTTTCCCAGTAGATAACCCTTCTGCAACTAAATAATCTCCTGGATTATAGTTCGCTTTACCACTATGTTTATAATCCATAGAAAGGCTTAAAGCAGCCATTACAATTATCAAGCTATCTATTTCAGAATAACATCTACTGCTTTTAGTAATTATTATTTCTTCCATTTTCGTAAGTTCATGTTTTATGAAATGAAGATAGAATAGCTGGTCAGTCAGTCAAAATCCTATAGGTGTTGTGAATAAATATTAGTTAACCAATTTGGGTATCAATTTGGGTATCAGAGTTCTTTAAAGAAAGAGGTTGTTTTGCAAATCATTGATTAACAAATACGAAGAGGCATTTAAAGCGAAGTATTTGGTTTGCATGGGGTGCAAGAGGTCGCTGGTTCGAATCCAGTCGTCCCGACAGGAGAGAGGTTAAGTTGATGCTTAGCCTCTTTTTTTTAGTTGACAGTTGAGAGTTGACAGATGACAGGGGGAGAATTTTTTATGTCGGATGTCGGATGTCGGATGTCTGATTTGTGTATTATGCCATTGTTCATCAATATCAGCATCGAGACCGACAATGTCGTCGGTATTATAATACAGTTGTTCCAATAAATAGAGATCAATCGAACGGTCAGTCTTTTTTACTACACTTTACTCAATAACAGCACAAAAGAGGCGAACAGTTTACTGTTCGCCTCTTTCATTTCTATCCCTGTCAACTAGATACTTTCAACTGTCAACTATTTAGAATCTCTCTAACTTAGAGAAGAAAAAATCGCCTTCAATCACAGCATTCTCATCGCTATCACTTCCATGAACAGCATTTTCGCCAACAGAAGCAGCATATAATTTACGAATGGTTCCTTCTTCAGCTTGTGCCGGATTGGTAGCACCGATCAATTTACGGAAATCAGCTACTGCATTCTCTTTTTCAAGGATGGCAGCAACGATCGGACCACTGCTCATGAATTCAACCAACTCTCCAAAGAAAGGGCGCTCACGGTGGATATCATAGAATAAACCTGCTTGCTCAGGGGTCAGACGAGTCCATTTCATGGCTTTGATGCTGAATCCGGCTTTCACGATCTGGTCTAAAATAGCACCGGTATGTCCTTTAGCGGTAGCATCCGGTTTAATCATGGTAAAAGTTCTGTTACTCATAGTACTTGCTTTATCGATTTCGGCGGCAAAAGTACAGCAAAGCAGGGCGTTTTGTGGAGATTATCATAGGAATTTTGTTAAATGGTAGGAAAATCATTTGCCGGAACAGTTGGGAAACCGCAATTTTGCCGCCTAACTATGCAATCAATCGATCAATTTCTACCTTCTCTCAAAACCCCTTTCAAAGCGGTCATTACCATGCACCAGAAACCGGATGGCGATGCCATGGGGTCAGCTTTGGGATTGTACCATTTTCTCCAATCCTTAGGTCATGAGGTAACCGTGATTTCACCTACCAATTGGGCCAATTTTCTGGATTGGATGCCCGGTTGCAGCGAAGTCATCGATTTTGAACAGCGAAGACACCATGCATTGGACATCATCCAAAAAGCGGAAGTGCTGTTTTGTCTCGACTTTAATGTCTTACATCGCACCAAACATATGGAACAGCCATTAACGGAGGCGAAATGCATTAAAATATTGATCGATCACCACCAACAGCCACAAGAAGAAGCTTTTACCTATGGTATCAGCGATACTTCCAAAAGCTCTACTTGCGAAATGGTGTACGATTTTATTATGTCTTCCGGTTATGCAGATCGCCTGAATGTAGCGATGGCTGAATGTTTGTATACCGGTTTGATGACAGATACAGGATCTTTCCGTTTTCCTGCCACTACCGCTTCCGTACACAGAATGGCGGCACATTTGAAGGAAACAGGGATGAACCACACCAAAGTGCATGAAAGTATCTATGATAGTTTTTTGGAAAACAGATTGCGGTTTATTGGACATGCATTATTGAACAGAATGGAAGTTTTGTATGAATTCAATACCAGTCTGATGTATATTACACGAGCTGATTTGCAAAAATTCGATATCAAAACGGGTGACACAGAGGGATTGGTGAATTATTTATTAACGATTCAAGGCATCAAACTCGGAGCCATTGTCATCGACAGAGATGAAGAGCGTAAATGGAGTTTTAGAAGCAAGGGTGATTTTGATGTGAACACATTTGCCAGAAAACATTTTGAAGGAGGCGGTCATAAAAATGCAGCCGGTGGCAGAAGCAGTGAAAGTCTAGAAACAACTGTTAAACAATTTAAAGAGATCATAAAAGCGTATCACAATCAATTACAATAAAACAATGATGAGAACAACCACTTCGCTGTTACTGGCGATCGTTTTGCTTGCAAGCTGTAACCAATTCGAAAAAGCACCTTCCGGAATGACGTATAAAATCACCAGCGGAGGAACCAAGGAAAAAGTTAAGCAAGGACAGTTTTTGAAACTACATATTGAATACAAGTTGAAATCTAAGGATTCTGTATTGCAATCTTCTTTTGGTCGTATTCCTGTTTATTTCCCTTTGGATACTGCTAATCTGGGTAAACATACATTCACCGAAATCATTACAAAATGTGCATCCGGAGATAAAGTTGAGTTTGTACTGTTTCTCGATACCCTGAAAAGAATGCAGATGATTGAATACAATGAGATGTTCAAACAGGGTGATATGATTAACGGACGTTTTGAGGTCCTGAAAGTATTCAACACCCAGGATGAAGTAAAAGTAGATTATGAGAAGGAAATGGAGCTTGAAAAGCAAAGAGAAATAGCAGAAGTAAAAGAATATGCCAATAAAAAGAACATGAAAGTACAGTCTACGGCTTCAGGTGTTCAGGTGGAGATACTGAATCCAGGTACGGGACAAAAAGCTGACTCAGGTTGGCAGGCATCAGTTTTGTATAAAGGTTATTTTACACAGGGTAAAAAAGACGGGGAAGTATTTGATACCAATATGAATCCGAATGGACCTAATAACCAACCTTACCCTGTGGTAGTAGGAACCAGATCCGTAATTCCGGGTTGGGATGAAGCACTGCGTTTATTTGGTAAAGGCGGTAAGGGACGTATCATCGTTCCGGCATGGATGGCCTATGGTCAGCAGGGCTCCGCTCCGGTAATTCCTCCATACTCAAATCTCGGATTTGATATTGAAATAGTGGATGTTACTAAGCCAACACCACAATCTCAGCCGACAAATCCAGGTGCACCTCAACAATAATAGCAACTGCATAATTTTATAAAAGAGGCTGTATCAGATTTTTGATACAGCCTCTTTCTTTTAGCATAGACCATAGACCATGGACCATGGTCTATGGTCCATAAGCCATAAACCCTCAAACGAATCTCAAGGCCTTTGAGACAATCTCTTTTTATAGTAAATATCGTGTGAGTGTAATAGCTTCCATCGCTTCCTTTACATCGTGCACCCTCAAAATATCCGCACCACCTAGAAGGACTGCTGTATGTAATACCGTGGTGCCATTCAATGCTTCTGCTGCTGTACAGTTCAAAGTTTTATAAATCGTAGATTTTCTGGAAACGCCCATCAATACGGGTTTTCCTAATAATTTGAATTGTGATACAGAACGGATCAATTCAAAATTCTGATCAGTCGTTTTACTAAAGCCGAAACCTGGATCTAAGATGAGGTCTGTGAGGCCTTGTTCTTTACAAATACCTATTCTTTTTATAAAATAATCTGTAACACTTATGGTGACATTACCTTCCACCCGTGTTTGGTGCATGGTGTCATTTTTTCCTTCTACGTGCATACATACAAAAGGCATGTGTAAGTTAGCCGCAGTTGCAATCATTGCTGTATCAAATTGTCCGCCACTGATGTCATTAACAATAGAAGCACCCATCTCTGCAGCGGCTATGGCAACTGCACTGTAATAGGTATCTACTGAAAGAATCGTATCCGGAAAACGATGGTGTATTGCAGGAATCACGGCAGCAAGTCGTTGTATTTCTTCTTCTGGTCCAACAGCAGTGCTACCCGGACGAGTACTCTGTGCGCCAATATCAAGAATGGTAGCCCCTTCGCGAATCATTTTTTCGGCTTGCGACAGGGCTGCGTCGAGAGATGATTTCCGGCTATCCTCATAAAAGGAGTCGGGGGTGGTATTGATGATGCCCATTACGATCGGCTGATCAATTGTCAATAATCTTCCTTTGCAGTTGAGTGTAAACATCCTTGGTTTCATTTATATTGCAGCACACTTCAAAGATATTACCAAAGCCCTAAGTGGTTCTCGAAAAATGAGCACAACAAATCAACAATACGACCAGGCAATTCAAGGATGTAAAGATATTTTCATCAAGAAGACAAAAGATTATGGCACTGCATGGCGTGTATTACGTACCATTTCGGTGGTAGATCAGATTTTCATCAAAGCATTGCGTATTCGTACTATTCAAGACCTGAAAACGCAAAAGATTGGAGATGATATTCCTTCTGAATTTAAAGGGATTATCAATTATGCCATTATTGGATTGATTCAATTGGAAATGGGCAATCCACAAGTAGAAGAATTGCCTGTTACGGTGGTAGAAGAGAACTACAATAAATATGTAACATTCGCTAAAAATACCATGCTGGATAAAAACCATGATTATGGTGAAGCATGGAGAGATATGAGTCAGGAAAGCTTTGCTGATTTGATACTCATGAAACTATTACGCATCAGACAAATACTCGAAAATGACGGCAAAACCCTGATCAGCGAAGGCATTGATGCCAATTATGTAGACATCATCAACTACGCCGTTTTTGCATTGATTTTAATTGACGAAGGAAAACATAGTGCATGAGAAACATGATTACCCTGATCCGCTGGATCGTTGGATTGCTGTTTATTTTCTCCGGATTGGTGAAAGCCAATGATCCATTGGGATTGAGCTATAAAATGCAGGAGTTTTTTGAAGTCTGGGGTTGGCATTTCCTACATGATTATACCTTGGTATTCTCATTGGTGATGAATGTATTTGAGATCGTTGCCGGAGTAGCGGTGATCGTTGGCTGGCGTTTGCGCAGCATCACCTGGATGCTTTTATTGTTGATCATCTTTTTCACCTTCCTTACCGGTTACGCATTGTTCTCAGGAAAAATAAAAACATGCGGATGTTTTGGTGATTGTATCCCATTAACACCTGCGATGTCGTTTGGAAAAGATATTCTATTGCTCGTACTCATTTTGATACTACTGTTCACTGTAGATCGCGTGCCTGCTATGATGAGTGAAACGGGCAGTATTACGATTGTGTTTATTAGTTTGTTAGCAACTGCAGCTTTACAATGGTATGTGTTGAAAAATCTACCCTTGGTTGATTGTTTGCCTTACAAAAAAGGAAATGATATCGTCCAACAAATGCAAACACCCGAAGGAGCCATACCGGATAGTTTTGCGATTGTTTTTAAGTACAAAAAAGACGGTAAAGCAATCAGCTTTGACCAAACCTCATTCCCGGATGATTTTGATTCAACCTACGAATACATTGATCGAGAAGATAAGCTGGTAAGAAAAGGGAATGGCTTAACCGCTAAGATCGTTGACTTTACGTTGCAGAATTTTTCAGGAGAAGATACGACACAAGCTGTTTTCTCAAGGAAAGAAGATTATGTACTGGTATTAGCTCAGGATATGAGTAAAGCTGATCAATGGAAGGAGGAGTTCATCGCCCAAAATCAACAATGGACATCAAAAGGTGTTACCGTATTATTGGTAACAGCAGATGCTGAGAAAGCCAGATCAGTATTCCCAGAAATAACCTTATTAAAAGGTGATGCCACGGTCATTAAAACAGCTGCAAGGGTTAATCCCACTTATTTTCTGATGAATGGATCTTTGGTCAAAGAAAAATTACCGGCGGGAAAAGCGACTCGATTGATTCCCTGAAATAGCTGCGAGCTATGAGCCATGAGCTGTGAGCTTTTTGTAAGTTTAATTTGAAGGATCAAATAGCTTGTTTAGACACTTGATGTATTGCCCTTAATTGATCTTAGACTAAGACTATTTCTCAAGCCTTATCATTTGCACAATTGATAGTATAATGCCTATTACAACTGCCACTCAAAGCTCGTGGCTCGCAGCTCGTAGCTCACAGCTTATTGAATAACGACTTCCGTGATCACTTTCTCACCGAAAGCTTCATTCACGCGTTCAATAATTTGTGCCTTTTGGTAGAGTAATTCATTCTTAAGTGGCCCCACGCTGGTAGTAATAAAAAGTTTCTGGTTGATGATTTGAATCTTATCAGTATACCGCGCGATCGTTTTTCCCATCAGTTTTTCCCAGATGTCTTCAATCTGCACAGCTCTGACACCGTTGCGGAGATTGCTCTTTTTCAAGAAGCCTTTGATAGCATCGCCAATGTGGAATTCGGACATGGGGTAAAGGTAGGGGAAAAGTCAAAAATCAAAAGTCAAAAGTAAAAAGTCAAAAATTAAAGCGTGTAGCGTGTAGCTTGCGGCTTGAAGCAGAGGGCTAATAGTTCATAGCCTATAGAAGATGCCTATTCACTTTTGCCTTTTTACTTTTGACTTTTGCATTACAATGTAATCATTTGAAATGCTGCTTTTGTACCAGTTAGTTGTTGTTTGAGTCTTTCCGGATGTGTGTCTGTAATAAATACCTGTCCATCACTTTCCGAGCAAACCCATTGTAATAATTGCGACATTCTGGTATCATCTAATTTTTCAAAAACGTCATCGAGCAGTAGGATGGGGGTGAAACCTTTTTTTTCTTTTAATATCTGCCATTCGGCGAGCTTGAGTGCAAAGAGTAGACTTTTTCTTTGTCCTTGCGAAGCTTCTGATTTGAATAGTTCATTACCCATCGATAGTACAATATCATCGCGGTGAATGCCTGAGCTTGTTCGTTGTAAAGCGAAGTCTTTGGCTCTATTGTTTTGTAGCAGGTCTTTGAAATGATTCGTTGCCAATGGACTAAAATATGCCAAAGAGAGTTCGTCTGATTTTCCAGCAATACGTTCATAGATAGTAAATGCCAGTGGTAATAAACTCGCAAGAAAAGTTTTACGCGTTTCATAAAGAAAACTACCACTATCGCTCAGTTGATCATTCAAAATCGACAGTAATGTTTCATCTATATGACCTGATTCACCTGCCTGCTTTAATAAGCTATTTCTTTGTTGTAATATTTTTTGATAATTGATCAGTTGCTGTAAATAAGCATGATCTAACTGTGAGATCAGTGTATCTAGAAATTTTCTTCTTTCTTCCCCCGGACCACTGATCAACTCAATATCATCAGGAGCAATCATCACTACCGGAATGGTACCAATATGGTCTGAGAATTTCTTATAAGGCTCTCCGTCCAGTTGTAATTCTTTTTTTCCGGTTTCGCGAACGATGGCAGTCACCGTCATCTTTTTTTCTTCCAGAGAATACTGCCCCTGAATACGAAGTCCGGCTGAACCATGGTGCACATTTTGTGCGTCCGGACGGGAAAAATAGCTTTTGGAAAAGCTTAGGTAATAAATGGCATCTAAGAGATTGGTTTTTCCGGTACCATTTTGTCCGCAAATACCGATCACTCTTTCTGAAAAATGGAAAGATTGCTGCACATAATTGCGAAACTGAACCAGGGTAATATCATTCAACCGGAACATAGAACGGCAAATTAAAGCACCCAAGCCGGAATAATTCATCGCAGGTATCAGTGAAAGCAATTATTTTTAATAAAAAATTGGTTTGAAGACGATATTATCAGCACAGCAACTGACCCTTACGGTAAAGCGATTGGCACATCAGATACTTGAGCATAATGCCACATTACAGGATACGGTGATCATTGGATTACAACCGAGGGGGATATTTCTTAGCGACCGAATTGTTGCTGAGTTACGAGGTCTAGTACAACCCGGAGCCATTCAATACGGAAAATTGGATATCACTTTTTATCGTGATGATGTGCGTCAGGGCTTACATATTGCCAATAGTACCGATATCCCCTTTAGCCTGGAAAACAAACATGTGATACTGATTGATGATGTCTTATACACCGGTAGAACAATCCGTGCGGCACTGGATGCATTACTCGACTTTGGCAGACCTTCAAAAGTGTCACTCTGCGTGCTGATCGATCGTCGCTTCAGCCGCGAACTCCCCATTCAACCCGATTTCTCCGGTAAAACCATTGATACCATCATTTCCCAGAAGGTAAAAGTTTGCTGGAAGGAGAGGGATGAGGTGGATGAAGTGGTGCTGGTTTGATGTCTGATGTCTGATGTCTGATGTCTGATGTCTGATGTCTGATGTCTGATGTCTGATTGGATTTGCAAATATCGATTATTTTAATAAAACTTAATGGATATAGTATGTATCTGAAATTGTTGTTTTCAATAAATCAGACATCCGACATCAGACATCCGACATTTGCTGGTATTAATTTTTACTATATCTTCGACCTTTAATGAAACTCTCTACCAAACATCTCCTTGGTATTAAAGATCTCACCCGAGATGATATTCAATTAATTCTTTCTACTGCAGAACAATTCAAAGAGGTATTGCAGCGTCCGGTTAAAAAAGTGCCTTCGTTGCGGGATGTGACGATTGTGAATCTTTTTTATGAGAACTCCACGCGCACAAGGATGTCTTTTGAATTGGCTGAAAGAAGACTTTCTGCAGATGTGTTGAACTTTGCAGCTACCACTTCTTCAGCAGCAAAAGGCGAAACACTGTTAGACACAGTGAACAATATCCTGAGCATGAAAGTAGATATGGTGGTGATGCGTCATAGTGCATCAGGAGCTCCTCATTTTCTGGCAAAACATATTCCGGCAGCTATTGTGAATGCAGGAGATGGTATCAATGAACATCCTACCCAAGCTTTATTGGATGCTTTCTCTATGAAAGAAAAACTGGGAAAACTGGAGGGACTGAAAGTAGCTATCATCGGAGACATCATGCATAGTCGTGTTGCACTCAGTAACATGTACTTGCTTAAAAAAATGGGGGCAGAGGTTACGATTGCTGGTCCACCCACACTGATTCCGAAATACATTGAACAGGCTTTGGATGTGCGAGTGGAATATAATCTTAAGAAAGCATTACAATGGTGCGATGTAGCCAATGTATTACGTATTCAGCTCGAAAGACAAAACCAACCTCTATTCTCTTCTCTTCGTGAATATAATCTCGCATACGGCATCAACAGAAAATTGTTGGAAAGTCTGGGTAAAGAAATCGTCATCATGCACCCCGGCCCCATCAACAGAGGCGTCGAATTGGACAGTGATGTTGCTGATGGACCCTTCTCTATTATTTTGAATCAGGTTGAAAATGGGGTGGCGGTGAGAATGGCGGTGTTGTATTTGTTGGCGAATGAGCAAGGGTAGAGGAAGGCTGCTAGCTGCTAGCTTCAAGCTGCAAGCTACACGTTGCACGGAAGTGTCAAGAAGCAATTTTCAAGGTTCCATGCAGCATGCAGCGTATGGCCTGTGGCATATTCCTTGAACATTCGATCTTTCTTGTACCTTGTTTCTTGTCTCTTGCATCTTCCTTGTGTCTTGTTTCTTGTCCCTTGTGACTTCGTCACAATGCTTTATGCCATACTTTGTTCTTTTTTCTGTTACTTAGTACCCTAAAACAGTTTCATGCGCATATGCTTATTCCCCGGAACCTTTGATCCTGTTACATTGGGACATATTGATATCATCAACAGGGCATTGCCTTTGTTTGATGAGATTTATGTGGGTATCGGTATCAATTCTGCAAAGTCTCCGATGTTTAGTCCGGAGCAACGTATGGAATGGTTCAAAGAGATCTATCGCGATGAGCCTAGGGTAAAGAGTGTGGTGTATGATGGATTGACGATCCATTATTGTAAAAAAATCGGAGCAAGATTTATTTTAAGAGGTATTCGCTACGTGAGTGATTTTGAATACGAGAAAACCATAGCAGATGCGAATCGGACATTGGATAAAAATATTGAAACGATTTTTTTAACCGGTGAGCCAAAATATACTTCTGTGGCTTCTACCATTGTTCGTGATATCCTTAAAAATGGTGGGGATGCTTCGCCTTTTCTTCCGGAGGCAGTTATTCAGTCTATTCAAAAATAAGCGGCCGTATGTCAGTGATCTGGTTTAAAAAAGACCTAACCGTGGAAGATATTCAACCACTGGGAAAGAATACCATGGGTGAGCATCTCGGAATGCTGTTTACTGAACTAGGGGCAGATTATTTGAAAGCTACCATGCCCGTAGATCATCGTACCCAACAGCCTTATGGATTGTTACACGGGGGCGCATCAGTGGCATTGGCAGAAACTTTGGGAAGTGTAGGCGCGGCATTGGTAGTGGATCACCATCAACTTATTTGTGTTGGACAAGAGATCAATGCCAATCATTTACGCAGCGTTCGTGGTGGGTTGGTGACGGGTATAGCCAAGCCCATACATATTGGCGCCAGCTCACAGGTATGGGAGATCAAGATCTATGATGAAAGAGAAAAATTGGTATGTATCAGTCGCCTTACTGTTGCAGTACTCAAACGTAAAGCCCAATAACTATTGGTCTAGTTCTGCAATGTATTGTTTCAATTCGTTTAAATAGTTGCCATACAGTTTTTTCAGGTACCACTTGGTGAAATAATACACCGAAATCGCCAAGACAATCATATAAATACCCAAAAACAACATCACCTGCCAGCGGGCGGTGAACACTTTCACAGAAAATTTTTCGATCTCAGGTATTTCAACAGGATCTGCATAGGATAGGATCATGGAGAACATAAAACAAACCGGAAGCAGTGCCATGGTGAATTGAAAATATCTTTTTACAAATTCTTCCAATAAACCTACCAAGGTTTGAAGATTGGCTTTGATGGGTTGATCTGAATTGCTCAATGTATCGGTTCTGCGATACAAATAGTATAATACAAAAGTCATGAGTATGGTCAATACAGTAAATACGCCAAAATACACACGGATAGACCAATAATCAGTGATGAAACAAACGTATAGCATGGCTGCAAAAAACAGTATGCATAAGACCATTTCAATGATCAGACTACGTTTTATTTTGCTGATGACAGAATGTGTTTTCTTTTTAAGCAATGCAGAGATATCGGCATTACTTCTACTGGCATGATCCGTTGCCAGTTTTTGATTGAGTTGATATTTTAGTTCATCCAATTCCATAGCACTTCATTTATGCGGGGGTCATATATTTTTGTGTGGATTCTTTCAATTTTGTTTTGATGCGGTTCATCTTAACTGCCACATTATTGGCGGTGATTCCCATCATGTCTCCAATATCATTATAACTATAGTCTTCCAGGTATAACATTACGATGGCCTTATCAATCTTTGATAATTCGCCGATCGCAGCATACATGGCTTTTACTTGCTCTTCTATAGGGTCATAAGCATCAGTTGCGTTGAAATCGGGTACTGTTTCAGTAGAAAAAATATCCGGTTGTCTTTTCTCTTTTCGAAAAAAAGTAATGGCAGTATTCAGGGCTACGCGATATAGCCAAGTAGAGAATTTTGCATCACCTCTGAAATTACCATACGCCTTCCATGCTTGCAATGTGATCTCCTGGAACAGGTCTTCACGATCGGCATGTGCATCCATATAAAGATTACACACTTTATGGATAATGCGTTGGTGTTCATTAAGCAGTGAAATGAATTCCTTCTCCTTAGACATGCGGCGAAATTAGTACAATACAGGAGTGAGTGTATATCCTTGTTTCCGTAGAAGTTCCAACACACCTTCTTTGCCGCCCAAGTGACCTGCACCTACGGCAAAAAAGCTAGGCTTTTCATGAATGGCTTTTTCTATAATGGGGATCCATCTTTTATTTCTCTTAGCTAACATTTCGGTTTCAAAACGGTCATCTCCATTGCTATTCTCCCTGATAAAGTCATACAGTTTATCAACATTATTTTCTTTATACACAGCAATCATTTTGTTCATGGATTGTTTTACGCTGTCATAAGCAAGCACCATTCTTTTCAATGAATACAACTGTGAATCCAGCGGCTGACTATTGATCGCTTCAATCTGGTCATCGATGGTCTCCAATCCCAGTATGGGTAATTTTTGCTGTTGGGCAAGCTTTACAAACTCGCCTTCAGGCTGAATCTTATCAGAACATTCAATACTGTTCAATGTTAATAAGCTTAATGACATGAAGGGCATAAACTGATTGAATAGTTGCAATTGCATGCCTGTAACACGTTGGAAGTTTTCACTCAGGGTGGTGTAATCGGCTTCACTCATCAGGTCTTTCAGTGTTTTATCTTTCAAACGCATTTTACTCATCATCGACATCTGTAATCCCGGATCATCCATATCCAATTCTCCATAGAACTGTTCCGTAGCACTTAATTTCTCTTTTAATGGATCGGTGATGGTAAAATCAGATTTACACATCATGTGAAAAGTGCCAAATACATAAGAAGGGCGGGAGAGATCTTTACCACTGATCATCCATAACAACGAGTTTTTTGGGGATTCCTGACTATAGGATGTTCCGCTGAAAGTGAAAGCGGATATCAGTACAATGAAAAATCTGAATAACATGTCTTTGCTTTTTAACATGTGTCGCAGAACCAGCTAAAATATTACTGGAACACAAAAAAGCCCCGGATAGACATCCGGGGCGTAACCAAAACCAACTGCATGTGTGTCTGAGTAGACACTACTATGAAAATCTTATAAAATCGAAATCTCTTTAGGAGAAACTTTAATTTCTTCCTTTTTGGGCAGGAATACTTTCAGAACACCATTTTCATAACGAGCCTGGATAGCATCCGCATTGATCTTATCATCAATGCTGAAGCTGCGTTTGAAAGAACGGAAGCTGAATTCTCTTCTGATTGTTTTGTAATCTTTTTGCTCCTGGCTCTCTTTCTTCTCATAACTGATGGTCAATAAGCCATTTTCCACATTCACTTTAAAATCTTCTTTGTTTCTACCCGGTGCGTTCAATTCCAGGTGATAGCCTTCGTTGGTTTCGTGAATGTTAACTGGAACAGAAGCATAAGCCTGATGAGCATCTCTGCCCCATGCCGCAGGGAAACTGTTGAAGAGTTCGTCGAAGAGACTGTTGAAAGGTGCTGTGTTGTGCTTTACGAGTGTCATATTCTTATGTTTTTAGTTTTTAATGAATACGCATATCATACTTCAAAGGCTGTACCACTGCTTTTTTTGATCTATTCATGAGGCATGATGGCAATTTTCTTGCTTTGCATAAGACAAAATGACTTATCTAAGAAATTATATTGACAAAATGGCTGATTTAAAGCTTTTTTAGTGTTACAACTTTTAATAGTAATTTTGTGTTGTACTAAATAAACAAGCAATTATGTATCCCGCAGAGATCGTATTACCCATGAAAGCAGAGTTGACTGATAATGGTTTTGAAGAGATGACAACTGCAGCTTCGGTTGATGAAACCTTGAAACAAGAAGGTACCACTTTGGTCGTAATAAATTCCGTATGTGGTTGTGCAGCAGGCACTTGTAGACCCGGCGTATTGATGGCAGTTCAGAATGCAACAAAGCGTCCGGACAGATTAACCACTAGTTTTGCCGGTTTCGATATGGAGGCGGTGAATCAGGTGCGTAAGCATACATTGCCTTATCCGCCATCATCTCCGGCCATTGCTTTATTCAAAGACGGACAGTTGGTGAGCATGGTGGAGCGTCATCAGATTGAAGGTCGTCCTGCTCAGGTGATTGCGCAGCATTTGATTTCGGTTTTTGATGAACATTGCAATTAATTTTTACCTTAGTTTTGTTCACGGATGGGTTAGTAAGTATAGGCTCTGCTTCGGCAGGGCCTCTTTTTTGTATGTATGAAAGCAGCTTTCCGTATCATAATTTCTAGTTATCATTGCAGCATTCAAACTTTGCATGAACTATAGACTAACTGACTATGTATCCTAATTTATACTACGCTTTTAAAGACATTTTCGGAATAGAATTGGAAGGATTGAAGCTGGTCAACAGTTTTGGTTTTTTTGTAGCATTATCTTTTATTCTTTCTGCCTGGATACTAACCCTCGAATTGAAGCGAAAACAAAATCAAGGTTTGTTCACTTTTACGGAAGAGAAAATATTCGTGGGCGCACCGGCTTCCTTTAGTGAGTTATTGATCAATTTTTTGTTGGGTTTTGTTTTCGGATATAAAATCATCGGCGCTTTTGTAACCGATGATGCTTTTAATGATCCACAAGCATTTATTCTCTCTTCAAAAGGAAGCTTGGTGATGGGATTATTGGTAGGCTTGGTTTTTGGCGGATTGAAATGGTGGGAAAAACAAAAACAAAAATTAAATAAGCCGGAAGAGCGAGTGATCAGAATTTGGCCACACGATAGAGTAGGAGATATTGTTTTGTATGCGGCGATCTTTGGTTTTCTGGGTGCTAAAGTGTTTCATAACCTGGAGAATTGGAATGAATTTTCAAAAGATCCGATCGGAGCGTTGATCTCATTTAGCGGACTCACTTTTTATGGTGGACTGATCTGTGCGGGCGTAGCGATTGTTCTTTATGCTAAAAAAAGAAAGATCAATGTTATTCATCTGGCCGATGCCATGGCACCTACCATGATGTTTGCATATGCATTCGGTAGAGTGGGTTGTCAGGTTAGTGGTGATGGTGATTGGGGTATTGTGAATACGAATCCCAAACCATTGAGTTGGATGCCCGATTGGTTATGGGCGTACAACTATCCACACAATGTAATTGGTGAGGGTAAGCCTATAGCAGGTTGCGAAGGTCCTTACTGTAATGAATTAATCCCGGCTGTGTACCCAACCCCATTATATGAGATCATAGCTTGTATGATTCTTTTTGGAGTATTATGGTATTATCGTAAAAAGCTAAAAATAGCCGGACAGCTTTCCGGTCTTTATCTGATTCTGAATGGTCTGGAACGTTTCTTTATTGAAAAAATTCGGGTGAATACCAAGTATGAAGACCTTCCATTTCAGCCCACACAGGCAGAACTGATCTCATTTACGATGATCATTGCAGGTATTTTATTGATGGTCAAGGCCAAAGATTGGTTCGGAAAGTATTCTAAATAATACCCCAGCCTCAACTGTAATATGGAGTCGTCTATCTGATAATCAATCAGATAGACGATTTTTTTTGTCCATTTTTTACCTAGTTTAAGTCCATTACCGCTCATCCTTGTAAAGCACCGTTCATTACAAAACTATGTACTATGCAAAACATAGTACATAGTTTTGTTCTGTAATTAGCAACAACGAGAACTAAAAACCTTTAAATAAACCAAGTATGAGAAAGTTGATGACCCTGCTCGCCACAATCGGACTAACGACCATGTCTTTGGCGGCTCAGGCACAAACAGGAAAAGTAAACGGTACCGTAAACGGTAGTCAAAAAGCTGTAGAAGCCGCTTCGGTAGGTGTACTACGCGCTAAAGATTCAGCAGTGGTAAAACTGGCTGTTACAGATAAGACCGGTCAGTTTGAAGTTGAAAAATTAGCCGCAGGTAAATACCTGGTGGTGATTCAGTCTGTTGGCTATGCCAAATATTACAGTGAATCTTTTGAGCTGGCGAATGGCCAAGTCTACACTTTGAAACCTGTTACGCTGGTAAATGCATCAAAGGAGTTACAGGCTGTAGTGGTAAGCTCTAAAAAGCCTTTGATTGAGCAGAAATTGGATAGAACCATCATTAATGTAGATGCTTCTCCTACCAATGCAGGTGCTACTGTGATGGAAGTACTTGAAAAATCTCCGGGTATTGCTGTAGATAAGGATGGTAATATTAGCTTGAAAGGAAAACAAGGGGTAATAGTGATGTTAGATGGCAAACCTACTTATCTCAGTGCGCAAGATCTTGCTAATATGTTGAACAATATGTCGAGTTCCAATCTTGAGTCTATTGAAATCATGACCAATCCACCGGCGCGTTTTGATGCTTCGGGTAATTCAGGCGTGATCAATATCAAAACTAAAAAGACCAAAGTGATGGGTTATAATGCCAGTATCACTACAGGATATACACAAGGTGTTCTTCCGAAAACCAATAACAGTGTGAATCTGAATTATAGAAAAGGGAAAATGAATTTCTTCGGAAATGCAAGTCATAACTATAATGAAAACTTCGGAGCACTGAAGATCGATAGAAACTTCCGCAATCAAAATACCAATGCTTTATTATCTTCTTTTGATCAATTCGCTGACAACCAGCGTGAGTTCAAGAGTTATAATTACAAAGCCGGATTTGATTATTTCATGAGTAAGAAAACCACTTTAGGATTGGTTGTAAATGGTTATGACAGTAAGGGTATTGAATACACAGACAATACAACTTTTATCAAAGATCCGATGGGGGCTTTGGTAACACGTACACAAGCCATTAATGATGTACATCTTCATTTTAATAATGTAGGCGTGAATATGAACCTGCGTCATGTATTTGATAGTACCGGAAGAGAATTGACTGTTGATGCTGATTATATCAGATACACACAAGATAATACCCAAATGCTGACCAATGATTTCTATGATCAGTCAGGTAATATCAAATCACCTAAAGAAATCTTACGTGGTATCTTACCGGCAGCGATCAATATTTATAGTGTGAAAGCAGATTACTCTCAATCACTCAAAGGACAAATGAAATTAGAAGCCGGATTGAAAAGTAGTTATGTAAATACGGATAATGATGCGCAATATGCCAATTGGAATGGTACTTCATTTGTAAATGATGTTACCCGTAGCAATCACTTTCTCTATAAAGAAAATATCAATGCAGCTTATCTGAATTTGAATAAACAATTCAACAAAAAATGGAGTGCGCAATTAGGACTTCGTGCAGAGAATACCAATATTACCGGTAATCAATTAACAACCGGAGAAGTATTTAAACGCAACTATACGCAAGTATTCCCAACCATGTACATTGGTTATACAGCGAACGAAAAGAATCAGTTTGCTTTGAGTTATGGTCGTCGTATTGATCGTCCGAACTATCAGGACTTGAATCCATTCTTTTACTTCCTGGATAAATATACTTACCAGGTGGGTAACCCATACTTGAGACCGCAATTCAGTCATAATATCGAGTTGAATCATACTTTCAGAGGAATCTTGAATACCTCTATCAACTATAGCACTACTAATGATATTCTTCAAGATGTACTGGAGCAGATTGATAGTACCAATAGTTCATTTGTAAAGAAGAGCAATATTGCACGCAGACAAAATATCGGAGCTTCTGTGAGTCTGGGTATGCCGATTAATAAATGGTTTAGAACCAATATTTATATGAATGGGTTTTATAACAAATTCACAGGTATTGTAAACGGTGGAGAAATATCAGTAGGAGGTGCAACCTTCATGACGAATATCTCTAACCAATTTACTTTACCAAAAGGTTGGGGTGCTGAATTGAGTGGATTTTACCGCAGCGGGGGAGTAGAAGGCGTATTGGCGATGAGATCGATGGGTGCTATTAATGTTGGCTTTACCAAGCAGGTATTGAAAAATAAAGGAACCATCCGATTGGTGGTACGTGATATCCTCTATACACAACAATTCCGTGGATATAGCAGATACCAGAATGTAGATGTAACGATCCGTCAAGCAAGAGATAGCAGGGTAGTAAACTTGAGTTTCACTTACCGCTTTAGTAAAGGTAAAACTGCAGCTCAGCGTAAGAGAGGCGGTGCGAATGAAGAACAGAATCGCGTGAGCATCGGTGGAGGTAATTAATGGACAGATTCATGAACGGAGTTTAGCGGTAGAATAGATACTATTTTCCATTCGACCTAAAATGACTCCGTTCATCCTTATTTGACAATTTTATGTAGTGTTTAGCTGTCAATTTAGCTGCATCAACTTTGTTTTTTTTCTCATGTGCATTATATAGAAGGCGGCCCCGATGTCTATCGGGGCTTTTTTTTGCATATAGTTCTTGGCAGATAGGTTATGGCTAATAGGTAATTGTGAGTAGTTGGTAAATTGAAGTTTATGGGATTAAATATTTCTAAAACGCTTAGTTACAAATTGGACTACGCTATAAGCCATTACCTATAAGCTATTACCTATTAGCTATAATCCTCCCTATCTTTGCAAAAAACAACACCATGCCTTCTTTTGACATAGCCAGCAAAGTAGACCTGCAAACACTTGATAATGCCATCAATACGGTGAAAAAAGAAATTGCGGGTAGATTTGATTTTAGAGATTCTCCTGTTTCTGTCGAACTGAATAAGAAAGATTTTATCGTTTCTCTGGAAGTAGAGAGTGATATGAAAATGAAGCAACTGATCGATGTACTCATTAGTCGGGCTATTAAGCAGGGGATAGATGGGAATGCTTTCAATTTTTCGAAAGATGCCTATCCCAGCGGTAAAGTGGTGAAAAAGGAAGTGCCGGTTCGAAATGGTCTCAAGCAGGAAGATGCCAAAAAGATCGTCAAAATGATCAAAGACAGCGGATTGAAGGTGCAAGCCGCCATCATGGACGATATTATCCGGGTAACTGCCAAGAAAATTGATGATTTACAAGAAGTTATAGCAAAATGTAATGCAGGCGGATTCGGTATCCCCCTCCAATACATCAATATGAAAAGCTAAAAAATACTTGCATTCTTGAACCTTTCTTGAGTCTTGTACCTTCATTCTTGACGCTTAACCGTTCATTTTTTTGGCAAATAAGCCATATTTCGTTACTTTTGCAATCCTTAAAAATAAGCGTACGGCCAAATCCGTACCACCTAAAAATAAAAATTATGAAACAAGGTATCCATCCGGAAAATTATCGTTTTGTAGTGTTCAAGGATATGAGTAATGGACATTCATTCCTGAGCCGTTCAACTGCAGCTTCAAAAGAAACCATCGTTTGGGAAGATGGTAATGAGTATCCAGTTATCAAATTGGAGATCTCTAACACTTCTCACCCTTTCTATACCGGTAAAAACATGCTGGTTGATACAGCAGGTCGTATCGATAAATTCAAGAAGCGTTACGAGAAGAAGAAATAATTTCAACTTCAACTATATTAAGAGTCCCGCTTGTACTACTTGCGGGACTTTTTTTTGCCCATAATTTCCGTTCATCATCAACCACATTCTTATGCGATAGTGAGGGGGAGAACGTAAGGGTAGTTTTGTTCTTACAATTCGTAAAAATGAAACAGATCCGACAAATTATAACATCAACAATCATCGTATCAAGTCTGATGTTTACTGCTTGTAAGAAGCAGCCAGTTAGCCCACAAATACCAACACCTCAACCGCAACAACCCACTGGTAAATTATCTAAACTGGTATATGATACCGGAGCATATGACTCATTGTATTATCTCGCTGATGGACGTCTCTCCAAACTGGTGAACAATATAGATCCTGCAGCAGGGGGTGGGGTTAGCTATGAGTTAAGGTATGATGTCTCCGGTAAAATTGAACGTATCAATAGTAGTGAGGGCTGGTATTATTTGTATCAATATGCCAATGGAAAACTTGCCAGTATCAGTCAATACATGAATGAGCATAAGTCTTCCTATAAATTCTTTAATTATAACAATGATGTGCTTACTTCTATGGAGCTCTACAATTACAATGGGGCTGCCAGAGGCTATGAATTCAGTGGACTGCATACCTACAGCTTTTATCCGGATGGTAATTTGAAGGAAGAAGTGACTTACACCGTGAATGCATTCACAGGACAATTGATTAAACATATGACCATTGAATACTCAGATTATGATAATAAATTGAATGCAGAAGAACTGGTTCGACAAGTACCTTATTATTATGGAATTGTTCGTATGAAAAATAATCCTGGTAAAAGAATTACGAAAAGAGAGAGAGCAATGGTATCATCACCACATTCAATAGCCAGTTTACTTATGATCAACAGGCAAAACCCTTGACAAAGAAATTTCTGTATCAGGATCCATCAGGTGTAGTGATCGAAACCAATACACAATTCTATTATTATTGATGATCACAGTGCAGATTGATTTGATGGGATGGGTGTTCAAGCAAATACCCTATCTTATTTATGCAAATGCAAACCTTACCTTTGTCATTCAATCGAAAAAATATGAAACTGGATATATTGGCGTTTGGCGTTCATCCGGATGATGTTGAACTGGGTTGTTCCGGTACCATTCTGGCTGCATTGGCAGAAGGAAAGAAAGTAGGAATTGTAGATCTTACGCGTGGTGAATTGGGTACTCGTGGTACCGCAGAAACTCGTAAACAGGAAGCTGCTGCTGCTGCCAAAATTCTAGGTGTTCAAGTACGAGAAAACCTAGGTATGGCAGATGGTTTTTTCCAGAATGATGAAACACATCAGCGCCTTGTGATTCAAATGATCCGGAAATACCAGCCTGAGATCGTTTTAGCCAATGCACCGGAAGACAGACATCCGGATCATGGACGAAGTGCTAAACTGGTTTCCGATGCTGCTTTCTTATCCGGATTGCGAAAAATTGAAACGATAGTGGATGATATAAAACAAGAAGTATGGCGACCTACTTATGTTTTTCATTACATACAGGATCGTTTTATTCAGCCATCATTTGTTGTCGATATCACCGCATACATGGATAAAAAGATTGAATCTGTCTTGGCTTATACCACACAATTTAATAGCACGGGCGGTGATGAGCCCCAAACTTATATCTCCACGCCACAGTTTTTAGAAACAGTAAAAGCCCGTGCCATGATGCTGGGAAAAAGAATAGGAGTGGGCTATGCCGAAGGATATATTACGGAGAAGATCATCGGTATTAGGAGCTTTGATGCGATTATTAAGCATAGTACATAGGCGATGTTTATAGCTTATAGTTTATTGCTTATAGCTTAATTGATAGGTACACTATTTACTATTTGCCATAGGTTATAACCTATTAGCCATGAACCATAAGCTATACGCTATCTCCCAACACAACAAATAACTCACTACCTGAACGTGGGTTAATGGAGTTGTAGCAAGGTTCCATGTGAATTTGCTGAAATGTTGAACTGAATAGTGTCCTGTATTCCGCTTCACTTCCGCCAAAAGGTGGGCCACCTTCGAAAGATCTGTTGAACAATACTCCAACCAATTTGCCTTGAGGTTTCAGTAGTTCCGACATTTTGGTAACGTAATGTCCTCTTAATGCCGGATCGATGGCACAGAAAAATGTTTGTTCAAGGATGAGATCGTATTGTCCATTTAATTCAAAAAAATCTCCAGTGAGAATTTTTATATGTGGTTGATAGGATTTGGTTTCAGATTTCAATTTTTCTGTTACTGCCGGTGCCAAATCAATAACGGTAACATCTGTAAATCCTTGTTCCAATAAATACAATGCTTCGTAACTGTTGCCGCCTCCGGGAATGAGAATGCTGATATGTTTATCAGACAATTGATCGATATATTCCTTAAGCGGTGTTGAAACAGTGCCTATATCCCAACCTGTTTGATGTTGTAAATACCTGTTGTTCCAATATTCCTGAGAAAGAAATTGATTCATTGAATCCTTTTTAATGCTGATTGATTCCTATACAATAACAATCAATCGCCGATATGTGATGCATGTGATGGTATGGTCAGTAGTTTTACTTGTCTGCCACTGATGTACCTGAATTGCTTACCATCCCAAAATCCATCCTGCTCCAGCATGATGCGAATGGATTTTTTCCATTGTGTTATTTCTGATGCAGCATTCAATTCAATAGAATAGGCTGTGTTTTTATGTAGGGGAAAGTCTCCCGATCCGGGTACACCTCCTTGTTGATCCCATAAGCCAATGGTTGGACCTGCAGCATGTCCATGAAACCCGATTGGGTGTGTATAGATCACTGCCTGGATATTTTCAGATTTAGCCTGCGCTAATGCATCTGCCAATATCTGATTCCCCGTCTTTCCTGTTTTGAATTGTGAGGTGAGGATATCTTGTAAACGATTTCCTTTCTCAAAAGCTTTGACCAGATAATCCGGTGCCGTTTTTTCTCCCGGCTGTAGTACATACGCATGTTGTTGAATATCGGTATTCAATCTTAGGTAAGTGATGCCAATATCAACATGTAAAAGATCACCGGTACGTATCACTTCATCTTTTGGACGATTGGAAAATGAACGCAAGTGATCAAAACTCTCCGGATCATTTCTTTGAACGGCTACAGAAGGGTGAAACCAGGTATCCAATCCTAAGTCTCTGATCTTTTGTCTAAACCACCAAACCAGATCATCAGTAGTAGTCACACCGGGCATGATCACTTTCTCAGAAAAACCTTCTTTGATAATATCATGTGTGATTTGAATTAATTGAGGGTATAATTGCATTTCTCTTTCTGTTCTGGTCTCTAACCAACGTACAGCCAATTTTTCAGCACCCACTACTTTTGCAGCAGTCGAGGCCGGTAATTTCGCCATCAACTCTTTTTGTTCTGTAAAAGTGAGTCCGTCAGCGTGACCATAATGCGTAGAATAGTTCAATCCGATTTTATTGGGATTCTTTTGTTGGATCAGATCGGTTAATGCGTCCCATTGATCAGGGAATTTAGTCATATCCCAAGCTGCTTTGATCTCATTGCCTACGTTATAACGCGCAATAGCATATTTTTCAATTGTACCATTCGGATTGTTATAAAAAGCCAATATGGTTCTTCGTCTGGCAGAAATCCAAGTAGCAGGCAGCATGGTTTTGATCACCGGATCTTCGTTGTATTCTCGGGAAATTACAATCCACATATCAATACCTTCCTCTTTCATCAAACTAGGCAATACATGGTTCAAACGTTCCGCTAATAATTCATCGATCACTCTGGCTTGTTCTTTCAAAGGCAAAATATATTGCGCACGAACCACAAATGTGCAAAACAGAGTGATGGCAACAAATAATAGTATTTTTTTCATAAAGAGTTGTTTATGTCAGATGGTAGATGTCTGATGTCTAATGTCTAATGTCTGATGTCTGATGTCGGATGTCTGATTTTTGATTTTTTACTTTTGATTTTCTTTTCACCTTTCACCTTTCACTTTTCACCCTTCACCCTTCACCTCCCTCTGTCTCGGAATAATAAATGCAATAAGCTCATTCAAGTCTATTCCTGCTCTTTCACAAGCATCTTTGATATCTTCTCGGGAAACATTCGCGGCAAATGATTTTTCTTTGAGTCGTTTGTTGACGCCTTTTACATCCATGCCATCATATCCACCCGGACGCATCAATGAATACGCATGAATGAGTCCGGACAATTCATCAAATGCATAGAGCATTTTATCCATTTCGGTTTCCGGTATCACGCCAAAATAATGATGACCATGAGAGGCGATGGCACGAATGATCTCCGGATCGATATTCCGCTGTTCCAGTTCTTCAATGATTTTTTTACAATGCAATTCCGGCCATTGATCCCAGTCTGCGTCGTGTAGAAGTCCGGCCATTTCCCAACGCCATTGTGTGGCATCATCAGCCTGTAGCTTTTCAGCTGCCCAGCATTTCATCAGGTGTCCAACCTGAAGCATGTGTAATTTCAATCTGGGGTTTATTACCCATTCATGAAATAGTGCTTCTGCTTCTTCTCTGGATAGTACATTTCCTTTGTTAACAGGATCTCCAAATGTTGTTCTTCCCAAGTGTAAAGACATATTCAATCATTTATTCAGTGTTTTTCAGTGTCTTCTCCGAAGGAGTCATTTGGACAGTGGCAAATCAATTGCCACAGAGAACACAGAAAAACACTGAATAAAAATAGGTAAATAGGAGATATTTAGTGACACAGATTCTTCATCATTATATTCTTTGTATTTTTCCGTCTTAACCTAATATATGAGAAGTTCAGTTTTATTACTCTTTGTATTCATCTTCATTGCTTGTTCAACGCATCCATATAAGTCTACCAATAAGGTATACAAGCAAAAAGTAAAAGCTTATGCCAAAGAGATAGCGGCATTGCCGAAGGAGAATGCATTTTCCGACTCTGCTTTATTACCTCCGTATTGGGTCGGGACTACCAATTTTAATTTGCGAAAGCCCAGTTTTGTCATCATTCATCATACTGCACAAAATTCTTGTGACCAGACACTCAAAACATTTACACTTCCCCGTACTTCTGTAAGTGCGCATTATGTGATCTGTAAATCTGGTGTATTACATCATATGTTGAACGATTATCTGCGTGCATGGCATGGTGGAGTAGGGAAGTGGGGTAACCAAACCGATATCAATTCTGTCTCCATAGGAATTGAATTAGACAACAATGGATTTGAGCCCTTTGATAGTTTGCAGATCAATAGTTTATTGAGTTTGTTAGATAGACTCAAAAAGCAATATGCTATTCCATCTGCCAACTTTATTGGTCATGGTGATATTGCCCCAACACGTAAAAATGATCCCAATTATCGGTTTCCCTGGAAATTATTGGCAGAAAAAGGATTTGGTCTTTGGTATGATGAAATCAGAGAACCTGTTCCCGCAAATTTTAATCATATTCAGGCATTGCGTATTATAGGTTATGATGTAAAAGATACCAGCGCAGCCATACAATCCTTCAAGCGCCATTTCTTACAGGATACCACTAAGCGAATGAATGATTTAGATAAAAGTGTTTTGTATAATCTTCAAAAGAAATATTATTGATTCTTTGATTTTTTGATCTATGATTTCTTGATTCAAATCAAAAAATCATAGATCAAAAAATCAAAAATTAAATTAATCCTCATCATCTCTATTCCCATTCCTATTATTAAACAGCTTAAATGTAGCGCTTCCGAATTTGTAAGAGAAAGTAATACGGAAGTTTCTGACATTTCTCCTGTTATAGCCGGTTTGATAGAACAGTTCTGTATCAAAAATATTTCCGTTTCTGTTGGTATTGAAGACGTCGTTTACAGCTAATGTGAGAGACGCTTTTTTATCTTTCAAGAAATCTTTTCTAAAAGCTAAATCAATGCTGTATTGTTCAATGGTTTTACCTTGTGCCGTTACTTCCATAGATTCATACTCACCAACCATTTGCACACTTAAGTTTTTGAATAAGGATGTTTTAGTAGTAGGAAAGCGATAGTTCGCAATTAATTTTCCTTCCCAGTTGAAGCCTTGATTGCTAAGATCAAGTCCGCCGACTATGGCTTTCACTTTTCGGTATTGCATGTTAACACTGGGTGTAAGGTCGAAATCAGTACCTACTTTATGTTGTAGTGTAAACTCTGCTCCGAATCGATTGGTATATTGGGCATTGATGAATGTATTTAAAATTGCATTGGGATCAACAGCTGCGTTGTTTAATTGCTGGTATTGTGCTGCTGTTATGGTATCGCTAAAGCGGGTAATATCTCGTTGATTATTCCTAAAGTATAGAACACCGAGAAAGCTGCCGTTTTTATATTTTGTATTGTAATTGAATTCAAAAGAATTGGTAAACTCTGGTTGTAACTGCGGATTTCCCTGATTGAGATTCACAGGGTCGGTAATATCCACGAATGGGTTTAATTGTCTGAAATTAGGTCTACGTATTCTACGGCTATAATTCAGTTGAATATCGGTATTGTCATTGATCGTTTTGGTAAGAAATAAGCTAGGGAAGAAACCATCTAAGAAACGATCCCAGCTATTTGGATAGGTATATCCAAATTTGCGAGCGCTATCCAATAATTCACCTTCGAACTCAGAATACTCAGCTCTTAATCCGGCTTGATAAGAAAAGGTATTGATCTTATTTGAATACGTAATATATCCGGCGTGTACTGATTCTTTATAGCGAATATTATTACTTAAAGGCAATTTGGTTTCTACTCCATTCCCTAACGCAAAAGCAGCAAATGAACTACTAACATCATTGATATAAGACCTTAATCCAGTTTCCAGCTTGCCATTCTCGCCTTTTGGATCACTATAATCTACCTGAATGGTGAGCTGATTGTTTTTATTGGTACCGTCATTTCTCACTCTGGCAGTTGGTGAAAAGGGGGTGCCATCGTTATTGAAAAAGGCATTCGTGATATTAGATAAATTATTACCACTACCATAGTTCAAGTTCACATTCGCTGTTAACTCCTTCCCATTTTCAGGAAATTTGTGTATAAAGTTTAACTGACTATTATACCGTTTGAACCCAGATCTGTTTTCAGCTAAGCGGTCTCCGGTTCTTTGCAGGGTCCCTGTTTTGTCAAAGTAGAATTGATCCTGTTCCTCTCGATTGGTAAATTTTCCGTCTACAATACCTTGCGTAAAAGATAAAGTGTTTCTGTTATCAAGAAAGTAATCTAATCCAAATCGAATGGAATTGAATCTTCTCAAACGTGCATTGGAAGAATATTGGTTAAAGAAATTATCCGCTACGCCATTGACACGATTTTCTCTTAATGACTCACCACGAGCAATACCACCTGATTGATTGATACTTCCACTTGCAAATAAGTTCACTTTACCCTGACGGGCATTGATCGCCAGATTGCCATTGTAAATATCAGGGTAGCCGCCACCAATGCTTGCCACGCCGTTTAATCCGATTCTTTTATTTTTTTTCAGGATAATATTGATGATACCACCGGTACTGGCAGCATCAAATTTTGCAGAGGGATTGGTAATCAGTTCTATCGTTTCAATATTATCTGATGGAATTTGATCCAACGTGAGAATGGTAGGGCGACCATCTACAAAAATCTGTGGTTGACTGTTACGTAACTGCACATTTCCCTCCACATCAACTGAAACAGAAGGGATATTTTTCATTACATCGATGGCAGTACCACCGGTAGCGGTCAAACTTTTCTCTACGTTGAAGACTTTTCGATCGATACCCATTTCTAGTGCGGGCTTGGCGGTAGAGCGTACCACTACCGCTGCGAGGGTAGTTGCATCTTGTTCAAGCGAAATATTACCCAAATCTTTTTCTACGAATCCTGTTTCAGCAATTTTTCGAACATTGCCGGGTGTAAATAAAACAGAGAATGTTTTAGAAGCATATGCAATACTGCTGATGACCAGCTTAAAACTATCGGCTTTGGGTAAGTTGGTGAAACGAAAATCACCGTTCGTACGTGTTAATACAGCATTTAGTAAACTATCATTGCCGTATACCCCTTTACCATAAAGTTGAACAGATACTGCTTCCAAAGGTTTATTGGTAATGGCATCTGTTATTTTTCCAAATATTCGATTACTGGCAATTTTAAAAGTGAGATTATCAACATCCATATCTCTCTCATCTTGTGCAAGAGCCCGGGCTGTAAACAATAATCCAATCAATACGTAACGTAAATTTTTCAACATGATTTGTGATTTGTCAGTGATATGCAGTTAAGAAATAACCTAAATGCCAGGGGAGTGATAAAATGCAAAACTACTTTGATCGCTCTTAAACGCATGACAAAAGCCAATTGTTTAACAAATTCTCCGGTGATATTTGATTGCAGGCTCAATCCGCTGTTTGAATCGGTCAATATAGAACTCTTCCTGTGAAGCAGAATCCCCAAAAATCAAAAAATCAGCGATCAAAAAATCAAAAATCTTCTTTCCTAACGTTTGTTAGCTTATTTTTGCAGCGCCAAAAAGAAAACATATGCAATTCCAGTTAAGCGAAGAACATGTAATGATCCAGAAAGCGGCTCGTGATTTTGCCCAAAATGAGTGCTTGCCCGGCGTTATTGAGCGTGATGAAAAACAACAGTTTCCCAAAGAACAAATCATGAAACTGGCCGAATTAGGTTTCATGGGTATGATGGTGGATCCTAAATATGGTGGTGCCGGTATGGATACCGTTAGCTATGTGCTCGCTATGGAAGAAATCAGTAAAGTAGATGCGAGTACCAGTGTTTGTATGAGTGTAAATAATAGTTTGGTTTGTTGGGGATTGGAAACCTTCGGTTCTGAAGAACAAAAGCAAAAATACCTGACGCCATTGGCACAAGGACGTAAAGATGGTGAATTATATATCGGCGCTTTCTTATTAAGTGAACCTGAAGCAGGTAGTGATGCCACCAGTCAGCGTACCACCGCAGAAGATATGGGCGATCATTATTTATTGAATGGTACCAAAAACTGGATCACCAACGGCTCATCAGCTTCTGTGTATTTAGTGATTGCACAAACTGACCCCGCGAAAGGAAGTAAAGGGATCAATGCATTTATCGTTGAAAAAAACTGGCCGGGGGTTACTGTAGCTGCAAAAGAAAATAAATTAGGTATCAGAGGTAGTGATACACACAGCATCTTATTAACAGATGTAAAAGTGCCCAAAGAAAACAGAATCGGTGAAGATGGATTTGGTTTCAAATTCGCAATGAAGACTTTGGCCGGAGGTCGTATCGGTATTGCTTCTCAGGCATTGGGTATTGCAAGTGGTGCTTATGAATTGGCATTAGCATACAGTAAACAACGTAAGGCATTTGGTAAAGAGATCATGCATCACCAAGCTATTCAATTTAAATTGGCTGATATGGCTACTAAAATTGAAGCAGCTCGTTTATTGTGTTTAAAAGCGGCATGGGAGAAAGACAATGGACTAGACTATACCCTCAGTTCATCTATGGCGAAAGTATATGCGAGTGAAGCAGCGATGTGGATCTCAACTGAAGCTGTTCAGGTACATGGTGGTTATGGTTTTGTAAAAGAATACCATGTAGAAAGACTGATGCGTGATGCAAAAATCACTCAGATTTATGAAGGTACTAGTGAAGTGCAGCGGATTGTGATTAGTAGGAGTATTTTGAGTAAGTAAGCATGCAAAGTCAAAAGTGAAAAGTCAAAAGTGAAAATAGAGGTGAGCTTTGCTCACCTTTTTTTGTCACTGAAATTTGGAATTGTTTCATCTTTATAATTGATCTTTCATTTGTAGAACCTTTCTTGTTTTTTCATCATCATCTTTCGAACAAAAATTCTTCTAACATTTTTTTATCATTTTCTCAGAACAAAAACTTTGTGCTGTTGTTCCTTTATCATCCCCTCTTGAAAAAAATATAGGTCGATGTTTCCCTACAAAACACGATCGATACAACCCTTATTCGTACCAATATAATTTGTTGAGATTGTCGTACGCAGTTTCTTCTTGATACTGCTATAACAACGTTGAATGCCGGCGCAGTCGGAACCCCTGCTCAAATATTTCACACTTTAATGGAACAGCTATGTATCCAACTGATAAACTTATGTCTGTAATGCAATCTTGGCAAGCCATCTATTTACTCATGCATGGTAAGGGTAAGATGCATGTGGTGACTAATAGTGCTATTTCTCAAACCAACATCTTTTACATATCCCATTATTAATCAACAAAAAACCAAAGTATGATGAAACACATTAAAATCCTGATGCTGGCATGTCTACCACTTTTCGCGTTGGTATCATGCAAAAAAGATGAGGCAGCACCCGCTAAAACGATTGCAACATTGGTAACGGAAAATGCAAATCTTTCTTTACTGAGAACTGCTGTTGTAAGAGCAGGATTGGTTGAAACATTATCCGGACAAGGAACATTTACCGTGTTTGCGCCAGATAACAACGCTTTCGCTGCTGCAGGTTTAGGTACTGAAGCGGCTATCAATGCAGTTCCTGAAGCGACTTTACGTCAAATTATTTTGTACCATGTACTTGGACAGGAGTACACATCCGGAGCCATACCTTCAGCTACCACTGAATTAGCAAGTGCAGGTCAAGCTAATGTGTATGTTACCAAAAATACCAATGGTGTTTTTGTAAATGGCGCTGCTGTGACTACAGCAGATGTAGATGCCGCTAATGGTGTTGTACATGTGATCAATAAAGTGTTAATGCCGCCACCAGGTAATATTGTACAGTTGGCACAAGGCAATGCAAATCTTTCTTTCCTGGTAGCTGCTGTTGTAAGAGCTAGTCAGGGTACCACCAATGTTGCAGCTGTATTATCTGGTTCCGGACCTTTCACTGTGTTTGCGCCTACCAATACAGCTTTTCAAAATGCAGGCTTTCCTACAATTGAATCAATTCAACAAGCCGATCCCAATACATTGGCTTCTATCCTTACATACCATGTGATCGCTGCCAGGGTGTTTTCTTCTGATTTAACGGAAGGAGCTAGACCTGCAACGGTTAACGGTGGAACCGTAACCATTACATTGGCAGGTGGCGCTAGGGTAAGAGGTAACGGTAATATGACTGCTTCAAATATCACAAGTACCGATATCGTTGCCAGCAATGGTGTGGTGCATGTAATTGATGCAGTGTTGCTCCCATAAGTAATAAAAAACTCTGTGCTACTCCGTGCCGGACTCCGTGTAACTCTGCGGTTATTTTTTTTACCACAGAGTTGACAGAGTTAGGCACAGAGGATCACAGAGTTTTTTTTAACTTTTAACTTTTGACTTTTTATTTTTTTTACGCTTCCCCCTCCATCACTTTTTCAAACACTTCCTCATACTCCTGATTCAAAGTAGTCCACTTCGATTGAATTTGTTTATAGGAGGCTTCCAGTTGTTGAAATTTAGTGGGGTCTGAATAATTGGATGGATCTCCGAGTGCCGTCTCTAGTTTTATTTTCTCCTGTTTCAATTTGTCCAACTCTATCTCCAAATTACTCAGTCTTCTTTTCTGTTTCTGTAATTCCTTCTGTTTCTCTCTATCAATGGGTAGATTAGCAGGCGCAGATTTCACCGGTTCAACAACTTCTACTTTTTTGTTTTCAACCTGAATCTTATGCTCTGTTTCTTGAACCTTCCTTGTCTCTTGTTTCTTCCCTCTTGCTTCTTCCTCTTTTATTCTCTCCATTCGCTCATTCCATTCCACCCATTCCTGATAAGTGCCTTTGAATTCTTTGATTTGATGATCAACGATTTCCCAGATCTTATTGGCTGTTTTAGAAATGAAATAACGATCGTGACTAACGAGAATGATTGTACCCTCGTATTTATTCAGTGCTTCTGCTAACAATTCCACAGAATGCATATCGAGGTGGTTGGTCGGTTCATCGAGCATCAAAAAGTTGGCTTTACTCACTATGGTTTTCGCCAATGCTACACGTGCTTTCTCTCCACCACTTAATACGCGTATCTTCTTGTCTACATCATCGCCACTGAACAAAAAAGCACCCAATAATGCACGCAGCTCCACATCTGTTTTCTTACTGCCACATTGTTGTAACTCTTCCAAAATAGTATTGGTCAATGTAAGTGCTTCTAATTGGTGTTGTGCGTAAAAACTTTCTTCGACATTATGTCCCCATACACGTTGTCCTTCGAATGGCTCGTTGCCTGCTACCATACGTAACACCGTAGATTTACCTTTTCCATTGGCACCAATGAGTGCGATCTTATCACCTCGTTCAATTTCAGCCTGTGCTGCTTCTAAAATTTTAATCTTGCCGAAACTTTTACTGGCATTTTTCAATTCCACCAGTACTTTGCCAGGGACTTTTTCCAATTGAAAGTTGATGCGTAAATCAGGACGCTCCAGTTTCACATCTTCTATCTTCTCAATTTTATCCAGTCGCTTTTGAATACTCTGGGCTTGAGCAGCTTTACTGGCTTTGGCTTTGAATCGTTCAATAAAGCGTTCTTGCTGACGAATATAGTCTTGCTGATTTTCAAAAGCTTTTTGTTGCATCTCTATGCGCAAAGCTTTCTCTGTTTCATAGTAGTTATAATCGCCTGAATAAATATGCAGTTGCTGTTGGTAAACTTCCACGATCTTATTCACCATTCGGTTCAAGAAAAATTTATCGTGGCTTACAATTACGACGCTACCTTGATAGTGGAGAAGATATTTTTCCAACCATTCGATCGAAGGAAGATCAAGGTGGTTGGTAGGCTCATCCAATAAGAGTACATCGGGTTGTTGCAAAATCATTTTACACAATAAAACACGCATTCTCCATCCACCACTAAACTCTTTATAAGGGCGGGTTAGGTCTTCATTGCTGAATCCCAGGCCATGTAATACTTCTTCGGCTTTATGATGAATATTGTATCCATCCAATACATCCAATTCATGTAATGCATCGGTATAACGAATCAAAAGATCATTATTCTCTGGATCTTTTTCCAGTTCATGTCCCAGGGTTTCAATTTCTTTTTCTACTTGACGTACCCGTTCAAATGCACCCAATGCCACTTCGGTAATGGTATCATTGGTATCAAAGCTTAATAGATCCTGATGTAGGTAACCAATAGTGGTATCTTTTCCCTTTTCAACAGATCCTCTGGAAGGGGTATATTCTCCTACCAATACTTTCAATAGGGTAGATTTGCCGGTACCGTTATACCCAATCAATCCGATACGATCACCGGGTTGTATATGCCAAGTGGCATCTTCCACAATTACACGGGCACCAAATTCAAAAGTCACATTTTGTAAGCCGATCAACATTTCTTAACAATGGTTTAGGAGCGCAAAGGTAATTGCAAACGGCTGCCATTTCAATTTGCTGTAAATTTGTGCAAAATTTTACCCATGAAAAGGATATTGACACTGGCTACCATTCTGTTTTTAGCCGCTTGTGGCGGAAATGATGAAAAAGCAGCCGTAACAGAAGCTCCACAGGCGCCACTTGGACAAAGTGTTAATTCAGATACGTTCAATCTGGTATTTGGTAAAATGCTGGATAGCTATTTTCAGTTGAAAGACCATTTCATTAAGGAGAATGATACCTTGATTACGAAAAGTACAGTGCAGCTTTTGGCAGATATCAATGCTACAGACGGGGTACTGGGTGAGTTAAAAGCTGATCCCAGCATCATTTCTACTGCAAAGACCTATACTACCGGCATCAGCAATGAACTTGCTGCCGTGAAGCAAGAAAAAGATATCGAAGAACGCCGTAAATCTTTTCAGGTGCTGAGCGAACAATTGTATGATCTGATCCGTGCCGTTAAATATGATCGTGCGGTAGTATACCATCAATATTGTCCAATGGCATTCAATGATGCCGGGGCATTTTGGTTGAGTAATTCCTCTGATATTCGTAATCCATATTTACCCAAGAAAATGCTGATCTGTGGGGAAGTAAAAGATTCAATTGATTTTAGAAAACTCTAATGATCGCTTAGTTGTTGCTGATCTTGTAAGCGTTCATTCAACTTTTCATTTTCCTTTCATGCGTATATCGATTTTGCTGTTGTGGTGTTGTTGTGTTGTTTCTGTGGCTGCGCAGGAGAGGGTAACACTCAACGGTTATCTCAAAGATTCTCTAACAGGTGAGACCTTGATCGGTGCCAACCTACAAGTGGTCGGACAAGGGAAAGGTGTGCAAAGCAATCAATATGGTTTTTATTCCATTTCTCTGGAAAAGGGGGTATATCGTCTTTTGGTGTCTTTTATCGGATACCAAACCGCTGAATTGACGATTGATCTGAAAAAAGACATTCAGCAGAATATCTTATTGTTGCCCAATACAGCTGTCATCAGCAATGTGACGGTTGTTGCCAGAAAACGAGAGAACAATGTCAAGACTGCTCAGATGGGTAAGATTGAGCTGAGCATGAATACAGCGAAAGCTTTACCTGCTTTTTTGGGAGAAGTAGATCCTTTAAAAACCTTACAACTCTTACCTGGCGTACGTAATGCTGGAGAAGGGAATGCCGGATTTTATGTACGTGGTGGTGGACCGGATCAAAACCTGATTTTATTGGATGATGCAGTTGTGTACAATACCGGTCACCTTTTCGGATTCTTCTCTATTTTCAATGCTGATGCTATTAAAAATGTTACCCTAATCAAAGGAGGGATGCCCGCTCAATATGGAGGTCGTTTGTCTTCTGTGGTAGATGTGGCGATGAAAGAAGGCAATAACAACAAAACGCAGATCGATGCCGGAATTGGATTGATCGCCTCTCGTTTTTCGATTCAAGGACCTTTAAAGAAGAACAAAGCTTCTTATATTTTATCAGCCAGAAGAACCTATGTTGATCTTTTATCAAAACCTTTTATCAGTAAGGAAAGTGAATTCTATGGCTCAGGATACTATTTCTATGACCTGAACGCAAAAATGAATTATCGGTTTTCAGAAAAAGATGTGTTGTACCTGAGTGGATATTTCGGTAGAGATAAATTTACGTTCAATAATACACAACGTTCTTTCAGCACCAGAATACCATGGGGAAATTCTACGGCTACACTTCGCTGGAATCACGTATTCAATAAAAAATTATTTGCGAATACTACCGCCGTCTATAATGACTATAAATTTGAGTTGGCAGGTAGACAAAATGATTTCAACATCAATTTATCATCGGGTATCCGTGACCTCAATCTGAAAACAGATTTTGACTTTTATCCGGTACCCGAACACAAGTTGAAATTTGGTATACAATACACCCACCACAGCTTTCTGCCCAATATTGTAAGCGGCAGTCAGGATTCTGTCATCTTCGAACCCAATAATGCCAGCAGAAAATTAGCGAATGAATATGCGGTTTATATACAGGATGATTGGGAGCTTTCTGATAAGATCAAAGTGAATGCAGGGTTACGATACAGTGTGTTTCAGCAAATAGGCAGGTATACCTTATACCAACGAGATGATGATGGTAATAAATTGGATAGTGTGGTGTATGGTCGCGGACAAACTGTGAAAGCATACGGAGGATTGGAACCTAGACTAACAGTTCGATATGCTCTGTCAGAGTTATCGTCTTTCAAAGCAGCAGTCACCAGAAACATTCAATACATCCATTTAGTGACGAATGCAGGTACAACTTTGCCCACTGATCTATGGGTACCCAGCACCATCAGGGTGCGTCCGCAAACAGGTTGGCAATATGCAGCCGGTTATTTCCGGAATTTCAACAATGGTATGTTTGAGACTTCATTGGAAGTGTACTATAAAACGATGAATAATCAGATCGAATATAAAGAAGGGTATACACCTTCTCTCAAAGATCCTGAAGAAGAATTTGTTTTTGGAAAGGGGTGGAGTTATGGTGCTGAATTGTTCATCAATAAAGTACGCGGTAGATTCACGGGATGGATCGGTTATACACTGAGTTGGACCTGGCGTAGATTTGAAGATTTGAATGACGGTTTGAAATATCCGAGTCGCTACGACAGAAGACATGATATGTCGATTGTGGGTACATATGAATTATCAAAAAAGTGGAAGGTGTCCAGTGTGTTTGTGTATGGAACAGGTAATGCTACTTCATTGCCCGAACGTTTTTATTTTGTTGGTGGGGTGTTAACGCAGGAATATAGCCGTATCAATGCCTATCGAATGAAACCTTATCATCGAATGGATCTTTCATTTACTTATACACCCACTCCTAAAAAAATAAGAAAGTATACTTCTAGTTGGGTATTTAGTTTGTACAATGCATATAGCAGGTTGAATCCCTATTTCATTTATTTTGATCAGGAAGGACAAGCTTCCAATGGTGATCTGCGGGTAACGGCTAGACAGGTATCATTGTTCCCTGTTATACCCGCGGTAACTTGGAATATTAAGATGTAGGGGAAGAAACAAGAAAGAAGAAACAGGGAACACGAAAGCTACAAGCTACAAGCTTCAAGCAACAGGCTTCAAGAACTATACATCTATTTGAACTTGTACAGTATTTCGGTGCTGTGTGAGGATGCTTCTAGTGGGGTAATGCTTTCAATGCTTTTATCTCTAACCAAATCACACCAATTAAAACAAGTATCTCCCCAATAAAATAAGCGAAGCCTAAGCTTTCGAGTTCTTGACTGTAAATGATGATCAAAGCAGTTGTGAGGCAAGTATAAAGGGTATTGGCTGTGATAATGACTTTTAAAAAAGGGCTCCATTTTTTTTGAATCAATACCGCGCATAAACTTGAGTAAACAGTTAATACTGCAGCTATAGAAGCGAGAATATAAAGCCAAGTGAAAGGAAGTCCAATATAGGATTGATAAGCTACCAGTAATCCACCGATCAGCGTACAAGTAAGCAATGCACCTAACGCATCAAAAAGAAAAACAAATTTTGGATTATGTATGAGTTTTTCTAGCACAATAATCAGTCAGGTTTATATTCAATAACCACTTTTGCATTTCTCTGCTCATTTGAAATGAGGAATATTTCATAACGTTTTTTTCCAGCGGTAATCACCATTAAAGCACTGTTCGGCGGAATCTCACCTAAATTTTCCGCTACCATGATTAATTCATGTCGCTTATTATCTCCGGAACAATCAATTTTCAAACGAAGAGGCGTATAGGTCAACTTAGCTTGACTGATCACCAATTTGTTATTGTGATAAAGAGAAATGGTATCATTATCAATGGTGCCATTGTCGAAGATTTCTACTGTGGCTACTTGTTCATTGGTGTATATGGTCTTGATCAGATTATTCTCTCTTTCCAATAACACTTTTGGAATAGGGCCTTTTATGGGACTAGGCTGTTCCCATTTTACAATCGGCGTATCTGCTTTTCTGCTTGTGATTGTAGCGTCCTGTCTCCAGTTGTTGGCAACAGGTGGCTGAAGAGTATTGGTTACCTCCTCTTTTTGTGCAGGCTTGGTTGTTTTGGGAGTACTCTTAGTTGTATTGGTAGCAGGTTTTGTAACCGGCTTTTTTTGAGCAGTACTATTGTTTCTCTGCGTTAAAGGTGTTTGTGTGACCGGAGAAGCTTTTTTATTCGTAGGTGGAGCCGCCTGTGTTTTTACAGGTGCTTTTGTAGTATTGTCTTTGGGTGTGGTTGTAGACGGCTTATTATTAGGCGTTGTTTTTTGAACAGTGATGGGTGGCTTGGCAGAGTCTTTACCACGCTTTGAAGAAAAACCGTTTTTCTTTGCTAAAAAAGGTTCCAATTCAAAATCTGATTCTTTGACTCTTTCCAAATACACTTTTCCGCTGCCGCAATCCACTTTGCTTTTGGCATTTATGGAAATAAAAGTGCCTTGTAATACTTCCAGATTTCCCATTTTGGAATATTCAAGATAGCAGGTCATGAGACAAGGCTCACTTTTATCGGCAATTTTTAGTTCTTCTAAAACCAGCTCTTTTAAGATGAGATTCTTGGTCTGTACCGTATAAATACCCTGTAAAGTAGCTTTCCCATAAAAAACGGTGCTTTGGTAAGAGTAGGTAACACCTTTTAGTGCATTATTGCTTTGCTGATCGATCTGCACTTCATATTTATACATTTCTTGTCGCGTATCACCCTTATATAAGCCACTCGATGAGCCAAAATAACCTCTCCAGATACCCGTCAAATTTTGGGCACCCAGGGCAAGTGAACAGAACAGTAAAAAAGAGGTTAGGGTAATATTCAGTCTCATTCGGGCAAAACTACGATTGCAATATAGTGTATGCTGATAAAGAAGCGTTAAATAAGCTATGAGCTACGAGCCATGAGCTACGAGCGATTTACTTTTTAATAAACCTGAATAAAATAAAGTATCTGCTCATAGCTCATGGCTCGAAGCTCGCAGCTTTACACTATTTTTGCAATCCTTAGAATTATTCAATTTTTCAGCAATCGAACCAATGATTAAGATTCGTTTTCCCGATGGGGCAGAAAGGCAGTATGAAGCAGGCGTGAGTGCTTTGGATATTGCTAAATCAATCAGTGAAGGACTGGCCAGAAAAGTATTGGCGGCAAGTGTGAATGGACAAGTATGGGATGCTACGCGTCCGATTACGACTGATAGTTCACTTAAACTGCATACCTGGGATGATGCAGAAGGAAAAAATACTTTTTGGCATTCTTCTGCTCACTTAATGGCGGAAGCGGTAGAAGCTTTGTATCCGGGTGTAAAGTTTTGGGTTGGACCGGCATTGGATAAAGGATTTTATTATGATATAGATTTGGGTGGACAACATATCTCAGAAGAAGATTTAGTAGCGATTGAGAAGAAAATGAATGAACTGGCCAAGCAGAACAATGCTTATCAGCGTAAAGAAATATCCAAACAAGAGGCGGTTACTTATTTTCAAGAGAAATCAGATGAGTATAAACTTGATCTTTTGCAAGGATTAGACGACGGTTCGATCACTTTCTACACACAAGGGCAATTCACTGATCTTTGTCGCGGACCACATATTCCACATACAGGTTTCATCAAAGCCATCAAACTCACCAGTATTGCCGGTGCTTATTGGAAAGGGGATGAGAAGAATAAAATGCTCACTCGTTTATACGGTGTAACATTCCCGAATCAAAAAGAGTTGGATGAATACTTGTTGATGCTGGAAGAAGCCAAAAAAAGAGATCATCGTAAACTCGGAAAAGAGCTGGGTATTTTCACCATGGATGATGATGTAGGTGCCGGATTGCCTTTATGGTTACCCAATGGTACTGTTATCATTGAAGAATTGGAGAAACTGGCCAAGCAAACAGAAGAAGATGCAGGCTATAAGCGTGTGGTAACACCACATATCGCCAAAGAGAGTATGTATCTCACCAGCGGACACCTTCCTTATTATGCTGATAGTATGTTCCCGCCCATGGAATTGGACGGAACCAAGTATTATCTGAAAGCTATGAACTGTCCGCATCACCATAAAATATTTGATGCAGAACCTAAGAGCTATAAGGATCTTCCATTCCGTATCGCTGAATATGGTACCTGTTATCGTTATGAGCAGAGCGGGGAATTGTTTGGTCTGATGCGTGTTCGTTGTCTGCACATGAATGATGCACATATTTACTGTAGTAAAGAGCAGTTTGCAGCAGAGTTCCGTGCGGTGAATGATATGTACATCAAGTATTTTAAAATATTTGGTATCGATAAATATGTGATGCGTTTGAGTTTACATGAGCCTACTAAACTGGGCGCCAAATATGTAAATGAACCAGAGCTTTGGAAAGAAACAGAAGCCATGGTACGTAATGTATTGATTGAATCCAATATTCCATTTGTAGAAGTACCGGATGAAGCGGCTTTCTATGGACCAAAGATTGATGTACAGATTTGGAGTGCGATTGGAAGAGAGTTTACATTGGCGACCAATCAGGTTGACTTTAATTCAGGGAACAAATTCAAGTTGAATTATGTGAATCAGAACAACCAGCCTGAAGTGCCATTGATCATACACCGTGCGCCATTGGGAACTCATGAACGTTTTATCGGATTCTTGTTGGAACATTATGCAGGCAAATTCCCGGTATGGTTGGCGCCATTGCAGGTGAAGATATTGCCGATCAGTGATAAGTTCATGGATTATGCGCTAGAAGTGAAGCAGGAGCTGCGTGCCATAGGAGTGAGAGTTGAGATCGATGATCGAAGCGAAAAGATCGGAAAGAAGATCCGGGATACGGAACTGAGTCGGGTACCATATATGTTGGTAGTGGGAGAGAAAGAAGCCGCTGAGCGAAAACTGGCTGTGCGCAGACAAGGAAAAGGTGATCTGGGAACACAGGAATTAGCAGCGTTTATCACATTGATTCAAGATGAAATTCTCCACCGAAAAAGCGGAGAATAATTCGGAATAAGGAAATAGCTATATCTTTAACACCTAAATTTTTAACTAAACAAGTTTTAATGGCATTACCACCAAGAGGGGGCGGAAGATTCAATCCCAGGTTTAACAGGCAACCGGAGCCTGAACATCGTATCAACGAAAGAATCCGGGTACCACAAGTGCGTTTGGTTGGCGACAATGTAACTGTTGGCGTTTACTCCACACAGGAAGCATTGAAAATTGCGCAAGAGCAAGAACTGGATCTAGTGGAAATTTCTCCAACAGCTGACCCTCCCGTTTGTAAGGTGATCGATTATAAAAAGTTCCTTTACGAAAAGAAGAAGAAAGAGAAGGAGATGAAAGCCAATTCCAAGCAAAGTGAGATCAAAGAGATCCGCTTTACGCCTGGAACCGATGATCATGATTTTGACTTCAAAGCCAAACATGCTGAGAAATTCCTGAAAGATGGAAATAAGGTAAAAGCCTATGTACAGTTCAAGGGACGTGCCATCATGTTCCAGGACCGTGGGCAATTGTTACTCTTGAAATTTGCTGAACGCTTGGCAGAAGCAGGCTCCTTAGAAAGCATGCCCAAACTCGAAGGCAAGCGTATGTTCGCCATTTTTACCCCTAAAACAGGGAAGAAGAAAGCAGCAAGTAAAACAGAGGAATAAGGAACAGAGGAATCAGCAACAGAGAAAATAAGTATCTGTTTTTCAATTGATTATATAAGAAATGTCGATGAATTTCATCGACATTTCTTGTGTAGAGGGCACTCGTACTTTAAAATTCCGCTGTTTCTCTGTTCAATATTCCTCTGTTTTCATTACTTTTGCACTCCAAATTTTTCCCGTAAGGCTCAACAAGTGTCTCGTCTGTTCGAGACCGCCAGCAGGGTGTAATCTTAAGTAGATTATTTATTTATGCCAAAGGTAAAAACAAACTCCAGCGCGAAGAAGCGCTTTAAGGTGACTGGCAGTGGAGAGATCACCTTCCAGAAAGCTTTCAAAAGGCACATTTTAACCAAAAAATCAAAGAAGCGTAAAAGAGCATTGAACAAGAAAGGTGTTGTTGGAGCTCCCAACAAAGATTTCGTTCTGCGCTTATTGCGTTTGAAAGGTTAATCAAAGCCATTATCCCGGGAAGGGACATCAAACCATTTAAAAACAAATCCTGATATCGGTTTACCGAAGAAGGAACAAAAAAAGATATTATGCCACGTTCAGTAAATGCAGTAGCATCAAGAGCCCGCAGAAAGCGTATCCTCAAGCAGGCCAAAGGATTCTACGGTAAACGTAAAAATGTATACACCGTAGCCAAAAATATTGTTGAAAAAGGTATGACTTACAGCTATGTAGGTCGTAAGTTGAAGAAGCGCGAATACCGTCAGCTTTGGATTGCCCGTATCAACGCAGCAGTGAGAGAAGAAGGATTGACTTACAGCCAGTTTATCAATAAATTGGCAGTTAAAGGGATCGATCTGAATCGCAAAGTGCTGGCTGACCTGGCTATGAATGAGCCGGCTAGTTTCAAGGCACTGGTAAATTCTGTGAAGTAATCAGCAACCCTGATCAAAAATATAACCGGGAAGTAACCTTACTTGCCGGTTTTTTTATTTGTTGAACTGCACAAACAACTATTTTTGTTGTTTGTATAAGGTACCATTCTTGTTCACACTAAACAACCTCTAACCCGGCTAATGAACAATACCTACACCTCGCTGGTGAACCAGACCTTCCATTTTCCACAAGAAGGATTCGATGTTAATGACGATGGCTATTTGCAGTTCAATGAACTGGATCTCAAAAAAATCATCGAGAAGTATGGAACTCCGTTGAAGCTTACCTATCTGCCTAAGATTGGAATGCAGATCAACAAAGCCAAAAAAATGTTTGCCGATGCTTTTAAAAAGCATAAGTATGAAGGCGAATATTTTTATTGCTATTGTACCAAGAGTTCACATTTTTCTTTCGTTGTAGAAGAAGCATTGAAACATAATATTCACCTCGAAACATCGTATGCGTATGATATTGAGATCATCAATCGCTTATACCAACGCAGAAAGATCAATAAAGAAATCTATATCATCTGTAACGGCTATAAACAGAAGTCGTACACTTCACGTATCGCCAAACTGATCAATACCGGTTTTAAGAATGTGATCCCCATTCTGGATAACAAAGAAGAATTGCAAGCATATAAACGCAGTGTAAAACACCCCTTCCGATTAGGTATTCGTGTTGCTGCAGAAGAAGAACCTAATTTTCCTTTTTACACGTCACGCTTAGGTATTCGTGCAAAAGATATCCTGGAATTTTATGTAGATGAGATCGAAGGATATGAAGATAAGTTTCAGTTGAAAATGTTGCACATCTTCCTGAACAAAGGGATCAAAGATGATATCTATTACTGGTCTGAGTTGAACAAGATCATCAACTTGTACTGCCAACTGAAAAAGATTTGTCCGGAACTGGATTCCATCAATATTGGTGGTGGATTTCCCATCAAACACTCACTCGGATTTGAATATGATTACCAATTCATGATCAATGAGATTGTGAGCAATATCAAAAAAGCATGTAAGAAAGCCAAAGTGCCCATGCCGAATATCTATACCGAGTTCGGCAGTTATACGGTGGGAGAAAGCATGGCACATATCTACAGTGTCATCGGACAAAAAGTGCAGAACGATCGTGAGTGCTGGTATATGATCGATTCTTCATTCATTACCACTTTACCGGATACCTGGGGCATTGGAGAGAAATTTTTAATGCTACCCATCAATAAATGGGATAATGAATACCAACGAGTCGTCTTAGGGGGCATTACTTGTGATAGTCATGATTATTATGATTCTGAAGAGCATATCAATGAAGTGTTTCTTCCCAAGCTCACCAATACTGATCCGAAAGATGCAGAAGGAAATAAAGAACCACTGTATGTTGGATTCTTCCACACCGGTGCTTACCAAGATCAGATCAGTGGGTATGGCGGTATTAAACATTGCCTGATCCCTTCTCCCAAACATGTGATTGTTGAATATGATAAAAATGGGAAGTTGGAAGATTGGGTGTATGCTAAAGAACAAACAGCACAAAGCATGTTGAAAATATTGGGTTATTTAAGATAAATACCTCATCCGATAATGAAAAGTCAGATCCGACATACTGTTCGATCTGACTTTTTTTATAAACGGATATGAACAAACCATATTTACAGCTATTTTTATTGAAAGGAATGTCTATGAAAAAATACTTGTTGGTAATTGTCTTGATAGCAGCAGCAACACATGTACAAGCGCAGTCAGCGGAAGATTCTGTAAAAGCGGTCATCAATCAGTTGTTTACATCTATGCGTAATGCAGATTCCGCCGGTGTAGTCAATTGTTTTTCTGAAAAAAATATTTTACAAACCATTGTTCGCGATAAAGAGGGTAATATCAGCGCCAAAACGGATCTGTTATCCAATTTTGGTAGAAGTATAGCGGGACTACAAAAAAATGCAGCAGATGAACGCATCGAATTTGAAACCATTAAAATTGATGGTCCCTTGGCTGTCGTTTGGACTCCCTACAAATTTTATTTCAATGGAAATTTTAGTCACTGTGGCGTAAACTCTTTTCAGTTACTCCGTGAAAAAAGTGGATGGAAGATTCATTTTTTGATTGATACGAGAAGGAAGGAGCCGTGTGAGAAGTAGTGTTTAGTTAACAGTTGATAGTTGACGGTTGACAGAATTTTTAGGGAAATCCCTTCCTTTTCTTTCTGTCAACTATCAACTGCCAACTTCCTCACCACTTCGACAATCGTATCATAACTATTGCTCAGTTTATCTACCATATTAGTAGGAGAGACCCATTCTATGATTTCGATGTCTTCTGTGGTTTGGGGGATTAATAATTCTTTTGAGCTTGCTTGCATTACATACCAATGTGTTTCTTTGATCACTTCTTCTTTAAGCCAGGTATCAAAATAAGTATGATGGGTAATGCTGAGTAACGGACCTAGATCCAGTTTTGTTAATCCGGTTTCTTCCATCACTTCTCGAACAGCGCAAGATGCTAAGGTTTCCCCTTCATCAAGTTTTCCTTTTGGAAGATCCCATTTACCTCTTCGGAAAATCATGAGTATTTCCTGCTTTTCATTCAATACCAATCCGCCAGCAGCCTTTATTGTTTTTAGTCCCATAGGTCAAATCTGATCATTATTTTTAAATTTTCAAATTTTCAAATTTTCAATCTGCCTAGGCGGATTAAATTGCAGAATTGCTCCTACATTCGCACCATGACCAACGAAAAAGCAGTAGCAGAAAAACTACTTCAGGTAGGAGCCGTAAAACTGAGTCCGGAAAGTCCTTTTACTTGGGCAAGCGGCTGGAAAAGTCCGATTTATTGTGACAATCGTAAAGTATTATCCTTCCCATATGTTCGCGATTTTATCAAAAGCGAATTGTGCAATGTTATTTTTGAAGGATTCCCGGAAGCAGAAATGTTGGCGGGAGTGGCCACGGCAGGGATTGCCTGGGGCGCCATGGCGGCCGATCAGTTGAAGTTACCCTATGTATATGTTCGTCCAAAACCTAAGGAACATGGAATGGGAAATCAGATTGAAGGATTTTACTCGACCGGACAAAAAGTATTGGTCATAGAAGACCTGATTTCTACAGGTAAAAGCAGTTTACAGGTTGTAAATGTATTACGTGCTGCAGGAGTGGAAGTAGTAGGGATGGTGTCCATATTTACCTATGGATTCCCACATGCGGATGAGGCTTTTGCAAAAGCGGGTATCACGTATAAATCATTAACAAATTATAGCAGCCTGATCAGTCTGGCAGTTGAAAAAGGACAAGTTTCTCTGAAAACGGAACAATTATTGCTGGAATGGAGAAAGGACCCTGCCAACTGGCAAGGGCTCTAATTTCTGTGCATTTCAGTGTACTCTGTGGCAACATTTTCTATACAGTAGGTGTCTATTAAAAGAATTGCCACTGTCCAAAGGACTCCTTCGGAGAGGGCACAGATTAGCACTGAATGAATTACTTAAATCCTCTGTTTATGAAAAAGATGTTGTTGTTAGTTACCTTATTCATTGTTTTCAGCAAGATTACAAATGCCCAGCAAGCCAAACCTGAGTGGGTGAGCATCAAATCGAATAACCTTAAGTGTTGGGAGTGTAAAGAGGTCTTGGATAAGTACCTGTTGGAAGAAAAAGGGATTCTTGAGGGCGGATTAGTGCAGTGGAAAATCAATTTATTACAAGGAGAGATCAGAATACAGTATCTGCCGAATTATACCAATCCGGATGCACTCAAAGTAACTTTGAACAATGCCGGTTTCGATGCAGATGATACCAAGGCCTCCGAAGATGCCTACAAAAAACTACCTCCTGCCTGTAAAAGAGCAACAGATGGCGGCGGACCACAGCCACGAAAGCCTTGCCATGTCAAACCCTTTAATTAAGGTACAAGAGACAAGAGGACAAGACACAAGAAGACAAGACACAAGGAAGTTACAAGAAACAAGGCTCAAGATTCAAGTTTTCGCCGGACTGAAGTCCGGCGCTATGTAAACTTGTAGAAGTCAAGATTTAATCTGACAGTTGGGATTAATTTTAAGTAACCACACTT
>JACBFF010000026.1_pt1 | contig 49280 bp, 45 predicted proteins | sample 7449211 | NCBI WGS metagenome assembly JACBFF01 (sample SAMN14896861, study PRJNA631923) | freshwater metagenome | isolation source: cyanobacterial enrichment | place: USA: Conesus Lake, NY | collected 2019-07 | reverse complement strand
GGGCTCATATCCGCCTTAGGCGGACGGAGGTTCGATCCCTTCCCTCGCAACAGAATAAATATCAAAGGCCTCGATATGAGGCCTTTAATATTTAAGATGGGTTTTTAAAATCCCAGAAAATCAGAAAGATTTTCTTTTCGGCTAGAGGCTACTCTGGATACTGAATAACTACTTGGACAGGTGGTCGTTTATTTGTCTCCTGTTGTTTTATTCTCTTTTGAGTTTCCTTTGCCCTTAAGCCGGATTTACTAATCCTTTAAATAAATTAGTATATGAAATCAGGTTTCGTCAACATATTTGGTAAACCCAATGCCGGCAAAAGCACTTTATTGAATGCTTTGATAGGGGAGAAAATGGCCATTGTATCCCCTAGGGTTCAAACCACGCGTCATCGTATCAAGGCATTTTTGAATAAACCGGGCGAGTATCAGATCATCTTCTCCGATACGCCGGGTATCATTGACCCCAAGTACAAACTCCACCAACGGATGATGGATTCAGTAAAAGGGGCGTTGGAAGATGCAGATCTGGCTTTATTGATGGTAGATGCCAACGACGATTTTCAAGAATGTGATGCGATCTTTTCTTCACTCAGATTGAAAGTGCCGGCATTATTGGTCCTAAATAAGATCGATAAGGCTGCCAATGGAAAGATTGCTGAAGCTGAGGCTTTCTTCACAACTAAGCCTTATTGTAAGCAACTGATCAAAATATCGGCGCTTCAGAAAGTCCATCTTCAGAAACTGTTAGATGCCATTCTGGCATTATTGCCCGAAGGTCTTCCATTCTATAGTGAAGATGATCTGAGCGATCTGCCTACCAAGTTTTTTGTTGGTGAAATGATCAGAGAGAAGATCTATGAATTGTTTGGCGATGAGATACCCTATCATACAGCAGTGATGGTGAATGAGTTCAAGGAAAAGGAAACCTTGGTTAAGATTCAGGCAGATATCATCGTACAAAGAGAGAGTCAGAAGGCAATCATCATCGGTGATAAAGGTAAGATGATCAGAGAAGTAGGAACCTTGGCAAGAAAAGATATCGAAGCTTTTATTGGGCGAAAGGTATTTCTTGAATTGTTTATCAAAGTGCGTCCTAAATGGCGCGACAATGAAATGCAATTAAATGAATATGGATATCAATAAAATGATTTTCAATTAATTATGATATTTAAATCAATTTAAAATATGGGTTATACAGTAGCAATTGTGGGTAGACCAAACGTGGGAAAGAGTACATTCTTTAATCGTTTATTAGAAAAACGAAAAGCCATTGTAGATGATATCAGTGGTGTTACCCGCGACCGTCAGTATGGTATCGCCGACTGGAATGGCAAAGTATTCAACTTGATTGATACCGGTGGTTTTGTACCCAATACCGAAGATATTTTTGAAAAAGAGATTCGGAAGCAGGTGAAAATTGCCATAGATGAAGCCAATGCCATCATATTTATGGTGGATGTAGCAACAGGTATTACAGATCTGGATGAGTCGATGGCAGACATGTTACGTCGAACCACCAAGCCGGTGTACGTGGTCGTAAACAAGGTCGATAATGGCACCCGTGAGTTAGAAGCTACTGAATTTTATAGTTTAGGTTTCGCTCATAACTTCTTCATTAGCAGTATTTCAGGTAGTGGAACAGGAGAGCTTATGGATGCAATTGCTGCAGGAATCTCTGATGCGGATTCGGCAGAAGTAATAGAGGAAGATCAACTGCCTAAATTTGCCATTATCGGTCAACCCAATGTAGGAAAATCCTCGTTGCTGAATGCATTGATTGGAGAGGAGCGCACTATTGTGAGTGATATTGCCGGTACAACCAGGGATACAATTCATACCCACTATAAATTGTTCCAAAAGGAGTTTATCTTGATCGATACTGCCGGTATTCGAAAGAAAAGTAAAGAAAAGGACGACCTAGAGTTTTATTCCATCATCAGAGCTATTAAAGCAATGGATGAGGCTGATGTTTGTTTACTTGTACTAGATGCAGATAAAGGAATTACGGCTCAGGATGTAACAATTTTTAGTTTGGCTACTCGTAAGGGAAAGGGGATAGTAGTATTAGTAAATAAGTGGGATCTCGTTGAAAAAGAGACAAATACAGCTCGTGATTATGAAAAAACTTTAAAGTCTAAAATCGCTCCTTTTACAGATGTACCGGTTCTGTTTATCTCCGTTAAGGATAAAACCCGCATCTTCAAAGCCATTGAAATAGCTTTGGAAGTATATGATAATAAGAAACGTAAGATCCCAACCTCACAGCTCAATGATGTGATGTTGAAAGCGGTTCAAGCATACCATGCACCGGTGGTAAGAGGTAATACTGTAAAAATTAAATATGTGACACAATTGCCGACAGTGGTGCCCTCTTTTGCCTTTTTTACGAACTATCCCGATGATATTAAGATGCCTTATCGCAATTATTTAGAGAATCAGCTCCGTTCCAGCTTTAATTTTAAAGGGGTACCGGTGAGAATATTCTTCAGGAAAAAGTAAAAAAGTGTGTTAAAAATTTGTAAAAGCAAAAACGACCGCTATCTTTGCGCCCAAACAAAAAAACTCAAAAAACAAGTACAATGAAAAAAGTATTCGCAATTTTAGCTGTTGCAGGTATCATGACTGCATGTAACTCAGGTGAAAACAAAGAAGCTGCTGCTGATTCAACTGTAGCAACTGAAGTTACTACCACTGATTCTTCTGCTGCATCTACAGATTCTTCTGCTGCTGCAACTGATTCTTCAGCTGCTGCTCCAGCTGCTCACTAGTAGTATTTGTTTTTTTAGACAATATTACTTCTTGCAAGAAGCTTTTCCCGATAACATCGGGAATGAAAAGTCTCCCGCCTCTGGTGGGAGATTTTTTTTTGCGACAGTTTGTACCAGTCACACTCTTTTATCTTTCATGGCACCAATATTGACTTATTTTTGCCGACTTAGCTTGCATGAACCTGTGTTGGTTTATGTGACATTATGACTTAAGACTGATTCATTATTTATGTTGAAAGAGAAACTTTTTTTTAGAGCGGAAGACGAGACTGATTTCATGCCCATTATTCCCATCAATGAAACAGATGGTGAATTTGACAAGGATACAGTGATCCCAGAAACCCTGCCCATTCTTCCATTACGTAATACCGTTTTATTCCCGGGTGTTGTTTTGCCCATAACTGTAGGTCGAGATAAGAGTATCAAAGCGGTGAATGAAGCCTATAAATCGGACAAACTAATTGGTGTGGTTGCCCAGAAAGATGCCAATATTGAAGATCCCGAACCCAAAGACCTTTGTGCTATTGGTACCATCGCAAAAATCATTAAGCTGATCAAGATGCCGGATGGCGGTACTACCATCATCATTCAAGGTAAAAAGCGATTTGAGTTGCTCAAAATGGATTCTGAAGACCCTTATTTCAGGGCTTCTATTCGGATGTTGGCAGATGATGAACTGCCCTCTCATGAAGATTTTGATGCCATTGTAAGCAGTATCAAAGACCTGGCGACTCAAATCATTCAGTTATCACCCAACTTACCGACTGAAGCATCCATTATTCTCAAGAATATTGAAAACCCTTCTTTTCTGATCAACTTTGTAAGCAGTAACCTGAATAGTGAACTGGCAGAAAAACAAGGGTTATTAGAGATCAATGACATACATCAACGTGCGGAAAAACTGATCCATATTCTTCAACGTGAGCTTCAATTCGCTGAGTTGAAGGATAAGGTAACCAATAAAACACGCACCGAAATCGACAAACAGCAAAGAGATTATTTTCTTCAACAGCAACTCAAAAGCATTAAAGAAGAACTCGGCGGTGATACCAATGAACGTGAGATCGCAGAAATGAAGAAAAAAGCGGAAGGCAAAAAATGGCCTGATGCTGCTAAAACCCTCTTTAAATCAGGCATCGAAAAACTGGAGCGTATGCATCCCAGTACCCCTGACTATTCAGTGGTATATAATCACCTTGACCTGATGCTCGACCTCCCTTGGAATGAACATACCGATGATAATTATGATCTGAAAAATGCCCAGAAAGTGCTGGATATTGATCATTATGGCATGACTAAGATCAAAAGCCGTATCCTCGAATACCTCGCTGTTCTGAAGCTGAAAGGTGATATGAAGAGTCCGATACTTTGCTTTTTAGGTCCTCCGGGTATTGGTAAAACCTCTTTGGGACGTTCCATCGCGCATGCTATCGGGAGAAAATATGTTCGTTTGAGCTTGGGAGGTATGCATGATGAGAGTGAGATTCGTGGTCATAGGAAAACCTATATCGGTGCTATGCCGGGTCGCATTTTGCAAAATATCCGCAAATGCAAGTCCTCCAATCCAGTTATGATTTTGGACGAAATCGATAAGATCGGTAATGATTTTCGTGGAGATCCTTCTTCCGCATTACTGGAAGTATTGGATCCGGAACAGAACAATACCTTCTACGATAACTACTTGGAACTGGAATATGATCTCAGTAAAGTTTTGTTCATCGCCACAGCCAATAACCTTCAAAATATTCAGCCTGCGCTACGCGACCGTCTGGAAATCATTGACCTGAGTGGATATGCAGTTGAGGAAAAAGTAGAGATTGCTAAACGTCACCTATTACCTAAGCAAAAAGAAGCACATGGATTGGCGAAAGTGAATATCAAGATCAATGATAAAGTCTTGGAAAAAGTCATTGAGAACTATACCCGTGAAAGTGGGGTAAGGGAACTCGACAGACAACTCGCTGCCTTGATGCGTTACCAGGCAAAAGAATTGGCTATTAAAAACAAAGTAAAATCTACCCTCACTTTACAGGACGTAGAAAAAATACTCGGACAGGCAAGATACAGCAATGAAATTTATAAAACGGCCAATATGCCGGGTGTAGCAGTTGGTTTGGCCTGGACCTATGTTGGGGGTGATATTTTATTCATCGAAACCATTCTTGGGGAAGGAAAAGGGGAACTTAAACTTACCGGTAACCTGGGGAATGTAATGAAGGAAAGCGCCAGTACAGCACTCAGTTATTTGCAGGCCAATGCACGCAAATACGGTATTGATCCGGAAGATTTTTCAAAGAAAGCCATTCATATTCACGTACCGGAGGGGGCAGTTCCAAAAGATGGTCCGAGTGCAGGTATTACCATGCTTACCTCATTGGCTTCTGCATTTACCGGTAGAAAAGTAAAACCTTATCTGGCGATGACCGGTGAGATTACGCTTCGTGGACAAGTATTACCAGTGGGTGGAATCAAAGAAAAAGTACTGGCAGCGAAAAGATCGGGTTTAAAAGAGATCATACTTTGTTGGCAGAATGAAAAAGATGTTAAAGAAATTGAGGGCGACTACATCAAAGGTGTGGAATTCCATTATGTTAAAACCATGCAACAAGTGGTGGATATTGCATTGGTATGACATTAAAATTTATATCTGTCTGAACTTTTCAAAGGCAGTCTTGTTATTTAAACATCAACATTTTCTTCATGTTGGTTGTTTTAAGGGTTAAGATCCCCCATCTCCATGGGGGATTTCATTTTTTTAACACCTATTCCTTCTCGCAATAATTTCTACCGCAACCATACATATTGTAGATTTGAATATAGTGCTGTACAGGATTTTCATTTTATGGACTTTATCAGTGTATGCGATCTCTGCAGGTGGTCAAACCCTGGGAGGTAATGCTGTTTTTGGCTTTCTCAAACAAGCCAATACTGCACAGCTTTCTGCATTGGGTGGTATCAATATTACGTCAGGGGGTAAAGATGTTGGTATGAGCTTTCACAACCCGGCTTTATTAAGAAAAGAAATGCATCGTCAGTTCAATACTTCTTTTAACGCATTTATAGCCGGTATCAGTAATTATAGTATTAGTGCAGGGTATCATTTGGAAGAGGCGAAGACCAGTATTGGATGGGGTATCAATTATTTGAATTATGGGAGTATAGATCAAACGGATGCTGCAGGGAATATCATCGGACGATTCAATCCACGCGATTATGTGGTACAGGTAATGGCTTCCAGGAATCATAAAGAAAAATGGTGGTATGGGGCTACGATTAAATTTATTCATTCAGGATATGGTCAATTTCGTTCTTCCGGATTGGCCATGGATATTGGATTGAATTATCATGATCCGGATAAAGGGTTACAAGCAGGGGTAACCGTAAAAAATATCGGAACACAATTGAATACCTACGATGGTAGCGGACGGAAGGAAGAACTGCCTTTTGATCTGCAGGCTGGTATTACCAAGAAATTGCAAAATGCACCTGTTCAGTTTTCATTGACATTCCATGAGCTTCATCGGTTTAATAATTTTTACAACGATACACTCTTTAGAGCAGGAGAGGGAGAAGATGATTTCAGTAAAAAAAATACACTGCAAAAAATCTTTAATCATATTGTTTTAGGTGCACAATTCTTTCCTGATGAAAAAATTGAGATCAGTACCGGATACCATTTTCAACGCAGACAGGAACTGAATGGTTTTAATATCACCAATGGATTGAATGGATTTTCCGCAGGAGCAGGTATCCTTTTACCTAAATTACAAGTGCGCTATGCTACCGGCTTTTATCAACGCCAGCTATTTCACCAATTCTCCTTGAACTTTAATTTGAAAGGGGAGAATCTGTAAATTTTATTTTTGAGATAGTAGCTGCTGATACAGATCAATATATTGTCCCACATGAAATCCATCCATCAAAGCATGATGCACATGAATGGATAATGGCATTATCCTTCTACCATTCACTTCCATCATTTTTCCAAAAGAAATTTTCGGACAAGAATCTTTGAATGAAAAGCTTCTGGCATGTGATAATCCGGTAAAATGGATCCAGGGAATGGATGAATAATGAATCACATTTTCTCCTGATACAGCTGGAATCAAACCGGTACTGTTTCTTACTTCCTCCATAGTGATTTGGGCAGCTGCAGCAAAAGATGCAAAATCAGGATGATAATCCATATAAGAAAAACCAAAAGTACCATCAGGTCTATTGATGGTGGGAGATGCATGTACGGTATCATATCGATATACATCGCCTTCCACAATCCTATATCTGAATGGCTCGATCTGATTGGCGGCTTTTAAGGATAGATGCAGGTAGTACAAGAAAAAAGAATAGTTATTGGCTTTAGCATATGCGTATGCTTCCGTACAATCAACCTGTACTGTAATACCAAAAAAAGGTTCTTCAAATTGACTAAAAAAACGAAACTGATCTTTACGATTCCAAGTATCAATATCAAGTAATGTTCTCATGACTAGAGGAAAGATAAGACTTCTTTGATCGTTTCTACTTGTCTAAAGTTGGGATGTTTAATATCTCCATCCACTGTTTCATGTGCCCAAGTAGTATGATAAGGGATATGTACCGCATGGCCATTCAATGCCAATACTGGAATTACATCAGATTTCAAAGAATTGCCCAGCATCATAAAGGATTCAAATGAAATATCCAGATGCTTGATCAATTTTTGATAATCTGCTTCCTTTTTCTCAGACATGATCTCAATATGATGGAAATAATGTGATAAGCCTGATTTGATCAGTTTTCTCTCCTGATCCAATAAGTCCCCCTTTGTAGCAACCACCAATTTATATTTCCCTTTCAATGCATCTAATACTTCTTCTACACCTTCCAGTAAAACAATGGGTTTATCTAACAATTCTTTTCCCAGTTGAATACATTTTTCAATGATGTCAACCGGTACTGTTTTATGGGATACTTCTAATGCTGTTTCAATCATACTCAGCATAAATCCTTTCACACCATAACCATACAAATTGATATTCTTGATTTCTGTATGAAGAAGTTCACGCGCAACAGAATGGTGCGGCAAATAATCTTCTAATAATTCGCAAAAACGATCTTCAGTTTCTCTAAAATAGGGTTCATTCACCCACAATGTATCATCAGCGTCAAAGGCAATTACTTTCAATGCATTCATGTCGGATCTCTTTTAACTATTTTCCACCACCCGGTTTTTTAGGCAGCACTGCTTTTGGTTTTTCAGCTGGTGGGGGTGGAGTATTCCCTTTTGTATCTTTTTTCTCCGGTGTTTTGGGACTGGCAGGTTTTATGTCTGATTCTGCACCAATATCTTCCAATTTGATATTCTGCGGGATCTCATAATCTTGAGAATTACCCGTACCCACATCTTCACCTTCTCCACCCAATATCGGTGTAGAGTCATTGAGATAATCAATCACAATATCGTTGCTCATCACATCCGGTTTTACAAAAGTGGCACTCTTATCAATACCACAATTTGGATCAGCTGCCGCTTTTGCAAAGAAATAAGCCCATATCGGCATGGCAGCGCGACCACCTTGTCCATTCGCACTTTCTTTATTGAAATGTATAAAACGATCATCTGCACCTACCCAAGCACCTCCCATGAGTTGTGGAGTGTAACCCATAAACCAACCATCACTATTTTCATTGGTGGTGCCCGTCTTACCTGCATTCTCAACCCCGGGCATACCATAACCCCAGATACCCCGACCCGTACCTACTTGAACAGTTCCTTGCATCATCTTCACCACAGAATAAGCCGTTACTTCACTGATCACTTCTTTTCTCTTGGGTGTAAATGTAGCTAGTACATTTCCGTTTCTATCTTCAATTCTGGTGATGTACATGGGTTTAACATTAAATCCTCTGCCTGGGAACATGCTAAAACCTTGCATCATTTCAAACAATGAAATTTCACAAGAACCCAATGCTATGGAAGGGTAGGGCTCAATTTTTGTTTTGAAATCACAACGCTCCAGAAAATCAACCAGTCTTTTGGCACCATTATTACCCTCACTGTCTAATTGTTTCATAATATACGCCGATGCGCAGTTTCTGGAAAAAGCAAGTGCCGAAGCCATGGGCATGGCGCCACCCTGACAAGACCTACTCGTTGCGGGTACCAAGCCATATTGACCAAAACTTTGTTGCTCATCGTAAACAGTTGTGTTGGGTGTAAATCCTGCTTCCTCAATCGCTAAACTATACAACAAAGGTTTCATGGTAGAACCTACCTGACGTTTGGTATTAAAGTTTACATGGTCATATTTGAACGATTTGAATCCAATACCACCTACCCAAGCCTTGATCTCACCGGTTAAAGGATCCATCACCATAAAACCTGCTTGTAGCATTTGTCTGTGATAACGGATCGAATCGTAGGGTGTCATCGTTGTATCCGTCTCTCGATTGCTGTTGTAAGCAAACACACGCATCGGTGTTTTTTCAAAGAATGTTTTTTTGATGTCTTCAGTACTCAATCCTTCTCTATCTAAGTTCTTCCAGCGATCACTTTGTTTCATGGCTGTTTCCAGTACATTCTCATAGCCTTTCCAAATACTTCCATTTCTGATATTGGCTTGTGTATTGAACAACTTTTGCATATAGTTCATATGCTTGGCAACGGCTTCCTCTGCATACTGCTGCATTCTCGGATTGATGGTAGTATAAATTTTCAAACCATCGCGGTACAGATTATAATTATCGCCATTACTTTTTTTATTTTCCTTACACCATTTCTTCATTTCCTCACCCAGTATCATTCTGAAGTAAGGACCTAGACCGGCGGTTTCATCCAGTTTTTTGTAGTTCAGTTCAATTGGTTTTCTTTTCAGGATGGCGGCTTCTGCATCGGTCAGGTACTCATTACGTACCATTTGATTGATCACCGTATTTCTCCTGTCCAATGCCAGTTTCGGGTTTCTTCTGGGATTGTAGATGGTAGCACCTTTCAGCATACCGATCAAAACAGCAGACTCTTCAATATTCAATCTGTCTGGTTCCTTTTGAAAGAATGTTTTAGCGGCATTGCGAATACCAAAAACATTATCACCAAAAGCAACGGTATTCAAATAGATGGTAATGATCTCTTCCTTGGTAAAATTGCGTTCCAGTTTCACCGCAATCACCGACTCTTTTATTTTCTGAATAATGCGAAGAAAAATATTACGGGTACCCCAGTTGTCCGTAAATAAATTTTTGGCTGTTTGCATTGTGATGGTACTGGCACCACCTTCTCTTCCTAAAAAGATCAATGCCCTACCTAATGAACGTGGGTCAATACCACTGTGATCATAAAAACGTTCATCTTCTGTAGCCACCAATGCATTCACCACATGTTTACTGATGTCCTTGTATTGTACATTGATACGATCTTCGAGATAATATTTTCCCATCAGCGTACCATCTTGTGCGTATACCTGACTCGCCAATGAGGCAGTCGGGTTTTCAATATCATTGATGGAGGGCATTCTTCCTAAAAGACCTAAGTTGATCATTAACAGGAATACAATTCCTCCACCCAGTGTCCAGAAAAAAATGCGCCAGAAAATGCGAACAGATTTTGACATAATCAGCAATAAATGGTTACTAATAACAAGTCGTAAAGCTAAAGAAGAGTTGGTGAAGCTCCTCTTCAGGGTCGTTAAAATTTATCCGGTAATATTTTTTGCAGGAATGCACGATAAGCACCTGCATCTTTTTTGGTTTGCAGTATCCTTAAATTGGCCGGACTGATAATCAAAAAGCCATATTTATCGGCACTCAACCAAGGCAGGATACGGTTAGCTGCCAAAGGCTTCACAACATCTGTATAATTCACCGCCTCACTGGCATCTTTGAATGGTCCGATCAATAAAAACTGTATTTCGGGAACCACTGATTGTGTGGTAATACCCAATCTGCGGTTGAAATATCTTTCCTGATTAAATCTGTTAAAAGCATTTCTGGCTTCTCCTACAAACATACCGTCTACTTTATTAAGCACAACCACCGCATATTGGGTGTCGGTAGCAATAAACTCATAATCCAGTTCGATGGATTGTACAGGCGATTGCACTGCATTGGTAATATTAACCCCCGGCGGTTGTTTCAGGTTTTTGATAGCTGGTACAGATGCGGAACTGTCTTTTCGTTGTGGCGTTGTGGAGATCACATTGGTAGGTCCGCTTAAATCTACGGAACGTGTAACCGTTTCTACAGGTCTTTCAATATTCAACTCAGACAAATAGTTTTCAATTTCACTTCTTCTTTTGATTACATCGATCATCGTATTGGCTTTTTCTGCCAGTGGTGATGTCGGGAAATTATTGATGAGTTGTTCCAATCGATTCACTGCAGTACTATCCTTACGCTCTTTTACATAATAAATGGATTCAATGTACAAGAGTTGCGGTGTCCATGCAGAACTACTCAAGGTTTGTTCAGCTTGTTTTTTGGCTTTGATGGCATCATCAAATTTACCTTCAATAAAAAGGTTGTAAATATTGGTATATAATTTTTCTTTTGGATCTGTTTGTTGATTATTAATAGTATTGCCATACAAAAACTTACTATCCGAATATTGGCGATTGAATACCTGAGATAATGAGTCAGCCGCTTTCAGGTTATTCGTTTTACGATAACACTGCATCAGTAAAAAACTGGTTTCTTCAGCCTCGGCTGATTGAGGGAATCGTCTTAATAATTCTTCATACACTTCAATGGCTGAAGCATAATCATCTAATTGTTGTTGAAAGATCTTACCGTTGTCCAATAAAGCACGAATAATTATGGTATTCGAGAGTTCCATTTGTTCCTTTGTCAGCGGAATGGCATTCATCAAGGATTCTAAGCTTAGTTCTTCTTTTTTCGGATCGACTTTTCCATCCTGAGAAACTGTAGCCTGTGTTTGTTGTGTGGTAATGATTTTATCAAGAGCTGATTGTCTTCTCCAATTATCTACATTCGGTCTATTCCCCCATCTTTTAGTAAACTCACTAAAGCCGCGACTTTTTAAATTGCTATTCAGGAAATAAAAATCTGCATTATTAGTCCCAAATAGATCGCCGGCATTTTTGGAATCAACTACAAGATCTGCTCCAAAAGAAGGATCTTCCGTTTCTTTGATACCTCTTTCTTTTCTGATTTGTCTGAGTAGTTTTTTGAGAAAATCTGTTCGGGCATTTTCAGGTAGAGTCGCTATCTTTTGAACACTATCTTCCCGATGAATATTTTCTTCATTGATGCTTATGAGTTGTAATGCGGGTTTACGTGTTTCGATTCTTGCTTGTTCATCATCCGGCAAAAGTCTCGCTTCTACGCTGTCGTAAAAACGAAAAGATTGGCTGTACGATTTCCGATCATAATTCAGATCACCCAATAACAAAAAGCTCTTCTGTTTTTGAATGGGATTATCGCTGCTGTATGCTACGCTTTTTAATAACCATTGTTGTGCAGCGGGATACGCTTTTCTGCTCAGTTCCAGTTTAGCAGCAGCATAGTAAATGATATCACGATACACATCATACTTATCTTTTTTTGCCATTTTCAATAACTCGTTCAGGTTTTCCTGAAGGGCATTGTCTTTTTCGCCGGTAGCCAATGCCGCAATATTCAATCTTGCATACACTTCCATGAAAGGATCTTGTGCATTTCGAATGGCTTCATTGAAATTTTTGATGGCATCGGCATTTCTATTGGCCTTTTCATACAGCTGTGCAGCTAAATAATAAGTTCTAGCTTTATTCAGTTGGTTGTTTCCTTTTTTCAAGGAACGGGTCAAATAGAATGCAGCGCTGTCGTAAGCATTGAGTTTATAGAATAGATAAGCACTCGCCTCATCAAGTTGAGGCTGTAGGCGGGTTGGGAAAAGTGCGTCACTTCTCAATAAAGCAACCAATCCGGATGCTTCTGCTATTTTATCTTGTTCAATATAAGTTCTGACCATCCAAAGAAAACTTTCATTCCTGCTGGGAAGGGTAGTGGTCATTTTCTTCCATAGATTTCTTTTTTCATTGGTAGAAATGGAAAAAATACCTCCTGCATTACTCACATTACTTCCTATGGGCACATCATATCCGTCGTCTTTTGGCGCAAATGCATAATTGATGTATTGAAACACATGCAATGCAGAGTCAAAATCTTTTCTGAAGAGATAGGCTTTACCCATCAGCAGATAGAGGTTGTCTACCCAATCACTCCTCAGATCATGCAATAAGATACCGGCGGTACATTTATACAATACGGTATCAATTTGATCCTGTGCAGTGGTTTCAAGTTCATAATCATAAAAAGACAGGAGTTGGGTATAATCATCCCGGTGTGATTCAGTAGCCCTTTCTACAATCTCATTCATCCGTTGGTTGGCATTGAAATAATAGTTGAAATGGGTAACTGTATTGTTATAGATGCGTTTAGGAAGGGTAAATTTTTTATTGCCTGATTTTTCAGATGGTAAGGTTCGATTCTCATAAGGTTTTTCCTTTTTGAGCTCGATGGTGGTATAAGGCTGCGCGATGCTTTTTCCGGTAAAAAACAGAAAAATCACTAACAAGCACGGTAGTATAGAACGTAAAATCATCCCGGAAAATCTTATTCGCTGGTGTATCTGCATAAAAACACTTTAAAAATACAGTTATTTCCCTTTCGGCGGCTGTGAAAACCCAATTCATCATTACCTTTAACCTGATTTTAGTCTATGGCCAACTCCGATAGTAATAATAATCTCAAACGTATCAGAAATAACTATCGTCTTGTCGTGATGAATGATGATACGTATGAAGAAGTGGTGACTTTCAGATTATCACGCCTCAGCGTATACATTGGTTTAAGTACCGTATTTGTGTTACTGGTTGGACTCACCATTGCCTTGATCGCCTTTTCTCCTTTAAAATATTATATACCGGGTTATGGAACGAGAGAGAGTAGGGCAGCACTTCAAATGCTGAAAATGAGAACAGACTCCCTTGAGCAAGCGATTCGGTATAAAGAGCAATATATTGATGGGGTTAAAAAAGTGCTGGCAGGGGATACCCCTTCTCAACTGGACACTATTTCCTTGGCCATTCCCAAGACCGATATATCGAGCGAATAATGTCATCTGATCAACGTCCTGATAAAACTTTATTTACTTATGCTTCACTAGCCACACAGCTTATCGTGCTATTGTGTATAACCATATATGGTGGAAAGTGGGCAGATCAATATTTTAGCTTTTCAAAACCTGTATTCATCTGGCTTTTGCCCTTGCTGGCATTGTTGGGTACACTGATCAAACTGATCAGCGATACATCAGGTACATCAAAGAAATGATTATGGGAAAAAAAATCCGACCACTTGTTTTATTTTTTTTGATCGTCAATGCACTCGCTGTTGTGGGAGATAAACAAATTGCTGCATGGGGCATGAAACAGGATGTATTGATTGTTGCGAATATTTTATTATTCGTGTTTTCCTTGATAGGTTTACTGTTGCAATTGAATGCTTCTAAGAACCCCAATCCCAATGCTATTGTGAGAGCTGTGATGGCGGGAATGGGGTTAAAGCTGATTGGTTTTGCGGCGGCTTTACTTATTTATTTATCTATCGTAGGAAAAGACAAAAGCGTGTATTCCATCTATGCGGCGCTTGGTTTATATGTAGTGTATACCTGGATGGAAGTTCGTTTATTCTTAAGGCAGAATCCCAAAAAGAATGCCCGTATCTGAACATCCTATGCAGGCATTGTCTTCTTTTCTTCCGGAAGGAAGTTTTGAGGAAGTAGTGGCTTATATCAAACAGTATCGTGTGCACCTCACCATTACGCGTAAAAGAAAATCGGTACTGGGCGATTATCGCCATGCATTTGCAGGAAAGAATCATCGAATCACTGTTAACGGTGATCTGAATCCTTATGAGTTTCTTATTACACTTTTACATGAATTGGCTCATCTGCTGACGTTTGAGCAATATCGTCATAGGGTAGAAGCACATGGAAAAGAATGGAAGACCTGTTATGCAAAATTATTGTTGCACTTTATTCAATTAGGTGTTTTCCCGGAAGATATTGAACAAGCACTGCATAATTCGGTGATGAACCCTGCAGCTACCGCTAATGGCGAAACCGATTTGTTATTGGTTCTTCGTAAATACAATCAACAACAAAAAGTTGGTTATGCGCATGTGGCTGATATTGCTGAAGGACATTTATTTCAGATGGATAATGGACGGGTTTTCAGACGAGGTAAGCTAAGGAGAAAAAGGTATGAATGTGTAGAAGTAGCAACCGGACTGCGTTATTCATTCAGTGCAGTGATGGAAGTTAAAATGATCTATTCAGAGTCGTAAAAGCTATTAGGTATAAGCTGCAAGCTAGAAGCCACAAGCTGCACGCCACAAGTTGCATACTACAAGGTTTTTGTGATCACTTGAAGCTTGTAGCTTGCGGCTTGCAGCAAAAAAGCCCCGGCTTGCGGCCAGGGCTTTTGTATTCTCAAAGTTTTAATTAAGCAACTGCTTTCTTCACCAGATCGGCAGCTTCGCTGAGTTCGATAGCGGATTGTACTTTCAATCCACTTTCATCGATCAGTTTCTTCGCCTCAACAGCATTGGTGCCCTGTAGTCTTACGATGATAGGGATTTCAATATTGCCCAGTTTATTATACGCTTCGATTACCCCGGCAGCAACACGATCACAACGAACAATACCACCAAAGATGTTGATCAGAATGGCTTTTACATTCGGATCTTTCATGATGATACGGAATCCGGCTTCTACTGTTTGAGCGTTTGCAGTACCTCCTACGTCTAGGAAGTTGGCAGGCTCACCGCCACTTAACTTGATCATATCCATGGTAGCCATCGCCAAACCGGCGCCGTTTACCATACAACCTACGTTACCATCCAGCTTTACAAAGTTCAGGTTGTATTGTCCGGCTTCTACTTCAGTAGGATCTTCTTCTGATACATCTCGTAAAGCAGCAGTATCTGCGTGACGCATCAAAGCGTTGTCGTCGATATTCATTTTACAGTCTACTGCAATGATCTTTTCATCACTGGTCTTGAACAATGGATTGATTTCTAACATTCCACAATCCAATCCCACATATGCATTGTAGAGGTTGGTGACAAATTTCACGCAGTTTTTGAAAGCTTCTCCGCTCAGACCCAGATTGAAAGCGATCTTACGCGCCTGAAAACCTTGTAAACCACCACCCGGGTGAACCCACTCTTTAAAGATCTTATCCGGGGTGTTATGCGCTACTTCTTCAATATCCATACCCCCCTCAGTGCTGTACATGATCACATTCATGCCCTTGGCACGATCAAGCAGGATCGACAGGTAAAACTCTTTTACTGGGTTAGGACCGGGATAATATACATCCTGAGCGATCAGGATTTTGTTTACTTTTTTACCGCTCGGACCGGTTTGGATGGTCACCAGAGTGCCACCTAGAATATTTTTAGCGATGGTAGCCACATCTTCAACACTCTTAGCCACGGCCACACCACGCTGTTCTGTACCCTCAATTTTACCCTTACCACGTCCGCCGGCATGGATTTGAGCCTTTATAACAGCAAAATTATTACCGGTTTGGGTCTTAATCTGGCGATACGCCTCTTCGGCTGCCATTACTGTGTCTACCGCAATGCCTTCCTGCACCGGTACATTGTATTTTTTCAGCAATTCCTTGGCTTGATATTCGTGAAGATTCATACGGAAAATTTTTGCGAAGATAAGAGAATCAGGCATTCAGATTTAAGGCGAAATTTTATTGTTGTAACATTAATTCCCCGTAATTTTACGATGCTTACAAAAACTGTAAAAACAAAAAACATTATGAAAAAAGCATTTTTGACCTTGATGAGTGCCGCATTATTGATCGGCCTTTCTTCTTTTACAGGTGAAAATAAAAAAGCACCTATCACATTGAATGTCGTTGCTGAGAAGAGCCGTGTTGACTGGATCGGTTCTAAAGCTGGCGACTATCATACCGGTTCTTTCACTGTGAAAAGTGGACAGGTTCAGGTAGAGGATGGTAAATTGACAGGAGGTAGTTTCGTAATTGATCTGGCCAACCTGAAAGTAACTGATGGGGCTGGTGACAGATTAGCCGGTCACTTGAAATCTGCAGACTTTTTTGATGTAGCTAAATTTGGCGAAGCTACTTACACGATTACAGGTGTAAACTATACTGGAGAAGGTACTTGCGAGATCAACGGTAACCTGAATATTAAAGGTGCTACTGTTGCTGTTAAATTCAATGCGAATATCCGCAGCGCCAGTGAAAAAGGTCTGTTTGGTCAGGCATATTTCAGTGTAGACAGAACCGCTTTCGGTATTTTGTACAATGGTCCTGCTAAAGATGTACAGTTAGCAATTCATTTGTTTGCTAAATAATAATAGCAGATACTAATAAAAAGAGGCTGTATCAGATACTTGATACAGCCTCTTCTTATTTTAAAGTTAGTCTTTCTTCTACTATGGACCATAAGCCATGAACCATAAGCTACCTACAAATATCTCTCCTCAATCACCGCCTTATGATGCATCAAGTGCCCAAATAATATGAAAGCGATTGCATTGGCGGAGGTTTCAGTATTACTTACCACGCCTTTGTTGCTTAATTGCGTTTCTGTAAGTGATTCGATCAATAGGTTACTGGATCTTCTTACCGCTAAGAATTCTTGTTTAATAGCATCAAAACTCCTTCTATTGGCATCAGCGTTTGCAACATAATCATTCTCTTCAAAAGAAGGGAGTGGGGTAGTATCTTTTCTGGCAACCCTCAATAAACGATAACTGAAGATTCTTTCTGTATCGGTAACGTGTTGCAAAACCTCCTTTAAAGTCCATTTACCCGGTGCGTAAGCATAGTCTGCTTTTGATTCTGGTAAACTGGTATAAAAATTTTCAAGAACAGTGCTCAATTCAGCCATTAAAGAATGTGCATCTTGTGCTTTGGTTTGCTGGATGTATCGCTCGAAAAATGGATTGTACTCACCGGGTTGTGGTCTGCTCATAAAAGATTAGTGTGACTTATTCTTCTTAACATTGGTGATCTTGGTTTCTGTAGTCGGCTTATTCGCTTGCTGAATCCATTGTTCCGCAGTCACCATTGCATTGTAAGCATTTACAATACCTCCGGTTCTTGATAATTCAGTGAAAGGCACAATGGTGGCTTTCTCGCCCGGACGGAAACAATAAGCAGATGATTCAGGAATCAGTACTGATTTTTCGATAATCTGTTTTACTTGAGCAGCAGTTAACTGTGGATAATAGGACCGTATCATTGCTGCTATACCGCTAACAATCGGAGTGGCCATACTGGTACCCTGCTGATTACCGTATTTGTTGCCTCCCGGCATCGTAGAATAAATTTTGACACCAGGTGCAAACAAATCCACTTTCTGTTTACCATAATTACTAAACTCTGCACTGATACTGCCGCTAATTTTTGGATCGCTACTCGCACCTACTGTAATATAATTGCCGGCCAGTGTATTCCACTGTTGTAACCATGGATTTGGGAACACATCTTTTTCATCAATATTATCCCCATCATTACCGGATGAATGTAATACCAGTACATCTTTCTGCTCTGCGTAATGAATGGCACTGTCTACCCAGTTTTTTTCCGGTGAGAATGATTTGCCAAAACTCATATTGATGACTTTGGCACCATGATCAACTGCATAACGTATGGCGAGTGCCACATCTTTATCGTATTCATCTCCATCCGGTACCACACGTAACATCATGATACGAACATTGTCTGCCACACCATCAATACCGATACCGTTGTTTCGCTGAGCGGCGATCAATCCACTTACATGCGTACCATGATCAGGGTTGGGACCCATCACATCGCCATTCCCATAAAAGCGGTCATTAAAATTGTAATAATTATCCCCAATGATTTCTGCACGATAATCACGCGGTGCTTTTTCTTTCGATTCAAAAGCTGTTTTCTTACCATCAATATATTCCTCTAATTGAGATAATAAGACCGTATTCTTTTCTTCTGCATCCAATCCAATCATTTTCATACAGGTAAGAAAGCCCAACTTCGCTTCTTTCCCCATTTTGCTGATTGGCTGAAATTTTTCGAGCTTTTCAGAGGTATATTCCTCACATCCCATTTCCTGACGTAGGATCTTGTCATGCTTTTTTAATGCCTTCGCTGTCACTTCAACAAACATCAATTCCATTTGCTCCTCGTGACTAAAATTCATCTGGTTCAAGGCTTTTTTCCAGATAAAGAATTGCTCACGCTGTTGCTGTGTCATTTCTTCCGGATTCAGATTTTTATTCGCAAACTGATCTTTCCATCTGTGAAAAATCCTTGAACGTTCATCAGATGCTTTTTTAATATTTCTACCATCTTTATTACCTAAGAAATTCCATCCATATACATCATCTACATATCCATTACCATCATCATCTTTATTATTTCCCGGAATTTCTTTTGGGTTACGCCAAAGTACCGACTTCAGGTCTTCATGGGTAGTGTCGATACCGGAGTCAAGCACTGCAACAATAATGGGTTCACTTTTTTTATTGCGCTCTTTTAAATAGTCGTAGGCTTTGTATAAACTGATTCCGTAGAATGAGTCTTTATGATAGTCCATATGAAACCAGGTCTTAGGAACCTGTTGTGCATGAAGAACCAGCACAGAAAATGGTATGGCTATTAAGCTGAGAATCCCGCGAAGCATCGAATGTATAGTTTAACGATCAGCACAAATTTCCGTAATGATAATGAAAAAATAACCGATGCCACATGATTTAGGAAAATCTTGGCGCCTAGATGGGGGAGCTCAATGGGCTACGCTTCTTTTTTTAGTTTTCCTTAACAATTTTACAGATCGATGGGCATTTATTTCTTCATCAGTTTAGCAGCACTGTGAATACCTCTTTTGAGTTGTTCCGCGATATGGAGTGATCTTTCAATTCTTTTTTCAGATGATTTAACGCGTGTAATTAAATACAAAATACTTCGTTGGTTACCGGGTGTCAATTGATCAAATATGTCTTTGGCAATTGGATCTGTTGCAAGTACTTCATTCCATTCTTCGGCTTCTTCAAATTGAAACTGACTCTCATCCTCTTTTAGCTCCATTTGTACCGTCATTCCTTTTTTCAGGCTCAATTCTTTTAATACTCGCTTGCTGATATAAATGAAATACCCTTCTTCTTTTCTGGATTGTAGCGCAACATGCAGATTCGATTTCCCATTAAGGGTGCAAATGCAACGCTTGACTCCTTTTTTGACAAACTTTTCAGCCATGGATGTACCAATACCAATAAATGTCATGCCATTCGATTCCTCAATGATTGCTTTGGTTTTTAGTGCCATATTTATCCTTGACAAATTGTTCTTCACTATTACAATTGATCTTCAGCCAGGTTTAGTACCTATTGAATTATTCTTAAATAAGCTCTCCAAGGCCCTGTCTCATCTTGGTACTGGTGCGAAATGGTTCTGGTGATCTGATAAATATGATTCTGATCATGCACCACCCAAGTAGCCAATAGTTGTTGCAGTGTTACTGTTCCAAAAGCAGGGTGTATAGCAGTTCTTTTAAAATCTTCGGAACTAAGGTGGAAGCTTTGAAGGGTTGCTATATTCTCTTCACGAAGTTTGCGAAACGCTTGTAAGAGTTCGGGGAGTGATTTCCCCTTGCTGTCTTCAAATTGAGCGAAACGATCAAAAGGGGTGAAGGTTTTATGGTCATCATCCGATAAACAAATCTTCATTCTAGGAATCCAATCTGTTTTCTCTCCATGTATCAGATGCCCCACCACATCATACGGACTCCAACTATCATCTCCTTCATTGGCATGAAGGAGTGTATCCGGAATACCTAACAATAAGTCTTCCAGTACTTGGGGTGTTCTGCTTAAGAGGTTGATGGCATCTGATACAGAAATATTCATAGTGGTTTAGGATAAATCAAATTGAATGCCTTGTGCTAGAGGTAATTGCGTACTCCAGTTGATGGTATTGGTTTGACGACGCATATAGGCTTTCCATGCATCGCTTCCACTTTCTCTTCCACCACCGGTTTCTTTTTCGCCACCAAATGCCCCACCAATTTCTGCACCGCTGGTACCAATGTTCACATTCGCAATACCGCAATCGCTTCCTGCATGTGAAAGAAACTGCTCAGCTTCTCGCATATTCAATGTCATGATGGCAGAAGAAAGTCCTTGTGGTACACCATTTTGTAACGCAATGGCTTCATCCAGATCACGGTATTTCATGAGGTATAATATCGGTGCAAATGTTTCATGTTGTACTACTGGGAAATGATTTTCAGCTTCAGCAATACACGGTTTTACATAACAACCACTTTCATATCCTGCACCCTCCAATACACCCGGTTCCACTATAAATTTACCACCCTGTTCTTTGCAGGCTTCTATCGATTTCAAATACAACTGTACGGCATCTTGATCGATTAATGGGCCCACATGATTTTTGGTATCCAATGGATCGCCAATTCTCAATTGACCGTAAGCCTTCACCAACTTGGCTTTAAATGTTTCATATACTGATTCATGGATGATCAGTCTGCGTGTGGTAGTACATCTTTGTCCGGCAGTACCTACTGCCCCAAATACACAACCGATCAATGCCATATCCAAATCTGCTTCTTTAGAAATGATGATGGCATTGTTACCACCCAGTTCCAGAATGGTTTTTCCTAATCTGGCAGCAACTGTTGCAGCAACGATCTTACCCATTCTGGTAGAACCGGTTGCTGAGATCAGCGGAATACGATTGTCTTGGCTCATCCATTCACCTACTTCACGAGCGCCTTGTATCAAACAATTCACGCCTTCCGGTACCTGATTTTTTTTGAAGACATCTGCTACAATATTTTGTACAGCAATGGCGCAAAGTGGTGTTTTTTCACTGGGCTTCCAGATCGTGGTATTACCACAAATCCATGCCAGTGCAGCATTCCAGCTCCATACAGCTACAGGAAAGTTGAAAGCGGAAATAATGCCGGTAATACCCAAAGGATGCCATTGTTCGTACATACGGTGTTTGGGTCTTTCACTGTGCATGGTTAAGCCATGTAATTGTCTGGATAATCCCACTGCAAAATCACAGATATCAATCATCTCCTGAACTTCTCCGTATCCCTCCTGCAAACTCTTCCCCATTTCATAACTCACCAGTTTCCCTAATGGCTCTTTATACATGCGTAATGCTTCACCTACCTGACGAACGATTTCGCCTCTTTTAGGTGCCGGCCATTGACGCCAATCTTCAAATGCCTGGGCAGATTGTTGTACGATACGCTGATAAGTAGCTTCATCGGTTGATTGAACGGTGCCAATCAATTTGCCATCAACAGGAGAGGAAGAACGAATTACAGTTGCTTTACTATCTATCCACTGGGTTCCGGTAGAAGCACCGGGATTGACAGACTGAATGCCTAATTGTGCTAAAAAATCCATGCAGGTTAAAATTTGCTGTAAAGGTAATGGATTCAAAAAAGAGCACCTGAAGAGAATAGTAGACATAAAAAAAGTATCACTATGTTGAGACCAACTGTGTGATACTTTATTATCTAAAACCCTGCATGAAACGCCTTTCAGCATTTACAGAGTAAAACTATCTTTTTGTTGATTTTTTCTGTCGATTGATAGGTGAGGGGCTAATCAAAATCGGGGAATGGCTATTTCGTTTTTGAAATCTCCAATAATTGATCATACACACTACTATAGCTGCTTCCAATGGGTATTTCTTTACCGGCAATCCATACTTTCGACTTACTGAATTTTTCAATTTTAGCAATCGGGATAATGAAAGAACGGTGTATTCTTACAAAGTCTCTGGGAGGTAATTTTTCCTGAATACTCTTTAATGTCATCAATGTGAGTACGGGATTGGGTTTGATATATATCTTAATATAATCGTCCAGCGCTTCGATCAGATCAATGTCTTTCAGATTGATCTTCATGATCTCATAATTCACTTTGATAAACAGTGAATTGAGTTGTACTTCCTGAGAGCTAAGAAACTCAATGTATTCTTTGGCTTTATAACAGGCTTTTAAAAAACGATCGTATTCAAAAGGTTTAAGTAGATAGTCTACGGCGTCTACATTAAAACCTTCTACTGCGAAATCTTTGTAAGCTGTGGTAAAAATAACCGGAGGTTTTTCAGACAATCCTTTATAAAACTGAATACCGGTAATATCTGGCATTTGAATATCCAGAAACAAAAGATCAACCGGATTCGACTGCATGAAAGCAATGGCTTCATCCGTATTGGTAAAAGTTTTTTCCAATTTCAGAAAAGAGATCTTCGCGCAGTATTCCTGAACCAGTTGCAAAGCTAGGGGCTCATCATCTATGGCAATACAATGTATCATGTTGTGATTTCCAATTTAACAATGTAAATGTTGTTTTCAATCGTTGTGCTCAGTTTATGACGCTCAGGATACATGAGTTCAAGTCTTCTTTTGACATTGTTGATACCGATACCGGTATTCTCCATGAGATTATTATCTGCTGCTACAATATTATTCGTAGCTGAAAAATAAATGATATTGTCCTTAGTGTCAATTGAAATATCAATTTTTGATACTTCTTTGGTACTCACACCATACTTGAAGGCGTTTTCAACAAATGGAATAAACATCAATGGTGCAATCAACATAGTATCGATATCGCCCTTGGCAGAAAAATGCAAAGTGACTTTATCTGTTAGCCTTACTTGCTGTAATTCAATAAAATTATGAATGAAGTCTACTTCATTATTCAAAGGTACCAAGTCCCTTTCGGTTTCCGTGAGTATGTATCGCATAATAGAAGAAAGCTTCATAACAGCGGGTGCTGTTTTTTCACTTCTTACCACTGCCAGAGAATAGATGTTATTGAGTGTATTAAAAAAGAAATGTGGGTTGACTTGTGATTTCAGAAATGATAATTCTGTATTCAGCTTTTCATTTTCTGTTTCTTTTTTAGTTTGCTCTGTCTTTAACCAGCGTTGTGTAACCGAGATACAGGTTCCAAAAGCAAATACCAACAGAAAGAGTACGGTATTGTAAGGATCAGCAATGGGTCTGGCCCTTCGAGGAGCCCTAGTAAGTTTAGGGGTACCTTTAAATTCAGGGTTTCTGATGAACTCATTATTCTGGCGAATAAATTCAGGTTCAACAATAATATTGGCAATTTCTTTAGGCAAAAACAGAAAAGCGGCCAAACATGCGGCAATGGAAAGAATATACCATCCCCATCTTTTATTGATCAATAATTTGGGTACCAGTACCTGCGTATTGAAATAATAAAAAAGAACGATGAATATATTGTTGCAAATGATGGTAACGAGCATGTTATCACTCATGCTGAATTCTCTCAAACGAGGGAAGAATACCAAGTACGGCACAAAGAAAAAACAAGCCCATGCCACCATGTGCGTGAAGACCGTGATTATTTTTTTATCGTTTTTCAAAATCCGTTATTAGTTATTGATAATTAAGTGTTGTTATTTTATGGTATCAGTTGACCTGGTGTTTCATCCAGAATGATTGTTGTTGTGAAAGGGCTTTAGTAGTTGCAACTTTACTGAAATCTCTATTCGATGGTGTTCTAAAATTTGACGGAGAAATACTTCCTACAGGTATTGCTACAATTTTAGTAGTTGTAACAACTGATTTTGGTTCAGGTGGGGGTACTTCCAATGCATTTATTTTAAAGCCTACTGTTATTTCTTTATTTTTTAAAGTTGCATAATCTGTGATACTTTTAAAAGGAATTTCATACTCAATATATAATACTGATTTTTCATCCCATCCAAAAGAAATCTGTATATCAGTAGGTGCTGTAATAGCCTGAATTTCAGTTTCCTGTAGTTGATTTTTAAAACCGTTTTTTTTCAGCAAGAACATATGCTTTGAGAGTTGATCCGGGTTGCCACCTTCATTGTTTTCCATTTCAGCTATGGCAAGCGCAGCGGTTTGGGGGTCTTTCTGTAGCGGGAATTCAATATAAGTTGCTTCTTTTTTCTTTCCCTTTACGTCTATCAGCAAACGCACCCCTGCTAAAGCAAGTATTTTTTGCACTTCTCTTTTGGTGACATACATCGCTACATATAACTTTTCCGTATCATTTTCAATAGCCATATGAATTCCTGAAGGTTCATGTAAATCAAAGGAAGAAGGATCCCAATCATCCAGCACTGCGTCAGTACTATGCTTTACTGGAATAGTATCATGTATTCCTTTTGCTGATGTGTTGGAAAGCTTGCAGAAAAAGGAACAAATGCTTAACAATAGTATGATTGTAGGTCTGTTCATTTGTTGTACTCAAATTTATTTTTCTCAATGAATATAAAAAATGATTATGGGCGAACAGAGGGTCTTCATCGGTAAAGATTTAATAAGATTCCTTTTCCGATGGGAAATCCCCTGATTTTACGTCTTTGATGTATTGTCCTACTGCTCCCTGTATCTGCTCTTGCAAATTCAAATATTGCCTTAAAAAACGAGGTTTGAATGTATTGTTAATCCCCAACATGTCGTGCATTACCAATACCTGCCCATCACAACCGGCACCGGCTCCTATTCCAATGGTGGGGATGGACAAGGATTGACTGACTTCTGCAGCCAATACGGCAGGTATTTTTTCCAATACAATGGCATAACAACCTGCTTCTTCTAATAGCTTAGCATCTTTCCTCAACTTTTCAGCTTCTTCATTTTCTTTAGCCCTTACATTATAAGTGCCGAATTTATAGATGGACTGCGGCGTTAATCCCAAATGTCCCATTACAGGAATACCTGCTGAAACAATTCTTTGAATACTTTCCACAACTTCTGAGCCTCCCTCCAATTTAATGGAGTGAGCACCACTTTCTTTCATGATTCGAATAGCAGATGCCAGTGCGATATCTGAGTTGGATTGATAAGAGCCAAAGGGAAGATCTACCACTACCAATGATCGGTCGATGCCTCTCACTACACATTGTGCATGATAGATCATTTGATCCAATGTAATGGGCACTGTGGTTTCGTGACCGGCCATTACATTACTGGCGCTATCACCAACCAGAATCACATCAATACCTGCTTCATCGAATAAGCGGGCAAAAGAATAATCATACGCGGTGATCATAGAAATCTTTTCACCGGCAGCTTTCATTTTCAGCAGGGTATTGGTAGTTATTTTTTTGACTTCTTTATGAACAGACATGTGTGTAGTTTTTAAATCAACTAATAAGCAGAGTATACTGCAAAGTAGGCAGATTTTAGGATTGCCCCAATCTTTCAAAAACGAATTACTGTTGTTGTAAGGTTAATTCAGAGTAGAGATGTTGAATGAGTCCGTCTGCCAACCCTATTTTAGGTACATAAATCTCATCTGCATCCGCCCAGCGCATGACATTGATATAGATTTGCAATGCGGGGACAATTACATCGGCACGATCTTCACGTAATTTGTAAATATTGATTCTGTCTTCCAGCGAAAAGCTTGAGATTTCTTTATAATAGTCTTTCAATAGCTCAATAGGCAAGGGTTTGCCATCTTTTTTCTTACTCAGTGAAAAAACTTTATTGATATTTCCACCGGTACCAATGGCTACTATTTTTTTATATCCCTTGGTTTTGGTTTTGATGATATCCTTCATCTCATTCCAATGATGATCTTCTACCATGTCTTTTAGCAAGCGTATGGTACCAATATTGAAAGATTGTTTGAATACCAATCTGTCTTCTGCAAAAAAAGTGAGTTCGGTACTACCGCCACCAACATCAATATACATGTAGCTATGATCGGTATCCATATTTTCAGCTACATGATTTTCATAGATAATTGAAGCTTCAAGATCTCCGCTAATGATTTCGATTTCCAGTCCTGTTTCTAGTCTTATTTTTCTGATGAGATCTGCGCTATTACGTGCATCACGCATAGCACTGGTAGCACAGGCAATGGTATGTTGAACTCCATAGGCATTGATGAGATGTCCATAAGCTTTCATGGTCTGTAATACCATTCCTCTTTTTTCTTTGGAGATTTCTCCTTTTTCAAACACATCAAAACCGAGGCGCAAGGGTACACGAACCAGATTCAATTTATTGAAACGTGGTTTTCCTTCTGCATCATGACTTACTTCTGAGATGAGTAAACGTGCAGCATTACTTCCAATATCAATTGCGGCCAGCCTCAATAGGTACTATGTTTTTTCGGTGTAGGTATTGATAGGTTTCGATCTGAGAACGAACCCTTTTTTTACCTGCGGAAGGTACATAGTTGTTCTTTAATTCTTTATCGAGGATACGCGCTTTTACATTATCTCTTAATTGAATGTGGATAATCTGTTTCAATTCTTCGCGTATATGAGGATCTGTAATGGGCACAGCGGCTTCGATACGATGATCAAGGTTTCTCACCATCCAGTCTGCACTCGATATGTAAATCTTTTCCTGGCCTCCGTTGTGAAAAATAAGCACCCTGGCATGTTCGAGGTATTCGTCTACAATGCTGACTGCACGTATCGGTTGTTTGAATTTTTTGTGTTCAATTACCGCACAGAAAATACCGCGTACGATCAGTCTGATCTCAACACCCGCGGCTGCTGCTGCGTACAATTTATCAATCAGCATTGCATCACTCAAAGAGTTTACTTTGAGTGTTATGATGGCTTCCTTACCCGCTTTTGCTGCTTTAACTTCACGGTTGATAAAATTCGTCAGTTCTTGACGCATGTTGGTTGGACAAACCATCAAAGTTTTACATTGTTTTAATTGGGCTGCTGAAGTTTTCCAGTTTTCGAGATAATTAAAAATGCGGTTGATATCAGCCATGATCATTCTGTTCGCGGTTAGTAAACAATGATCGCCATATACTTTGGCTGTTTTTTCATTCAGGTTGCCTGTACTCACAAATCCATATTGAACCGTTTTATTTCCTTTTCTTTTTTTAATGATACAGAGTTTGGCATGGACTTTCATTTTAGGGATACCCAATAATACACGTACACCTTCTTCTTCAAGAATTTTTTTCCATTCCAGATTGGCTTCTTCATCAAATCTTGCTTTCAATTCCAGCATTACAATTACCTCTTTACCGTTCCTGGCAGCATTGATCAAGGCATTGATCACTTTAGAGTTGGAAGCCAAACGATAGGCTGTGATCTTGATCGATTTCACATCCGGATCCATGGCAGCTTCACGCAATAGATCAATGACTGTATGAAATGAATGGTAAGGAAAATGCAGCATCACATCTTTTTTCAGTACCACATCTGTAACACGCATGCTGCCTTGTATAGCCGGATGTGTGAAGGATGGGCGACGTGTATTCTTACTGTCAAATACATCCGGGAAATCCATAAAGTGACGGAAATTGTGAATTCTACCACCCGGAATAATATTGCTTTTGCGATTCAGACTTAAACGACGAATAAGGTATTCCAATAAACCGGCATCCATTTCTTTGTCGTAAACAAAACGTACAGGTTTTCCTTTGCGTCTGTTTTTTAATCCTTTTTCAATCTTCTCCACAAAAGTGGTACTCACATCATTGTCAATATCGATCTCCGCATCTTTGGTTACTTTAAAAACATGTGCATCAAAATAATCGTAATCAAAATAGGTAAATATCTCCGGCAAATTATGTCTGATCACATCTTCCAACAGTATGATCTGTTTTTCACCTTGTTTAGAAGGAAGTAGTACAAATCTTCCCACATCTTTGGCCGGAACTTCAATCAATGCATATTTCTGATCATACGCAGAATCTTTCTTCCGCATCACCACACCTAAATAAATACTCTTATCACGCAAATAGGGAAGTTGTGGTAAACTTTCGATCATCAATGGAATGATATTCGAACGCACTTGTTCATCAAAAAAATTACTGACGTATTTCTTTTGTTCTTTATTCAGTTGTTTTTCATTGATCAAAAAGATTTTTTCCTTTTTTAGTTCACGCAGAATACCATCCCAAATTCGGTTAAACTCATTTTGCTGCTGTAATACAATGGTTTGAATCTGATCAATGATGGCTTGCGGATCTTCTTCCATATGCATATTGAGTTTGCGTCTCTTGTCTGCATACTCTACCATCCTTTTCAAAGTAGCTACACGCACCCTGAAAAACTCGTCGGTATTATTGGAAAAGATACCCAGAAAACGGATTCTTTCTTTCAAAGGAACAGAAGGGTCATTTGCTTCTTGTAAAACCCTTGCATTAAAACTGAGCCAACTGATATCACGCTGAATAAGATGCTTTTTCACAAAAAAATAGTATTAGTCCAAGCCATGGGGCATAATCAATCTAACATTCCAAATATAAAAAAGAGAAGGAGAGTGGAATGTTAAGTTTATTGATCAGGATTTCTAGGAATCAGCTCGATATACTAGGAATAGGATTGTTTGATATGCTGAATAATTCCGGTGGTTGAAAATCCTTCCACAATCGGATTGATGACCACTCTTCCACCATTTGCAATTACTTCTTTAGATCCTACAATCTGTTCAATAGTATAATCGCCTCCCTTCACCAGTACATCCGGTAAAAGGGTGGTGATGAGTTCATGAGGGGTGTCTTCATCGAATACAATAATAGCATCGGTTACAGCCAGACTGGCCAATATCAATGAGCGGCTATGTTCGTTGTTGACGGGTCTGTCGGGGCCCTTTAATTTTTTTACACTCTTGTCACTATTCACACCTACGATCAAATAGTCAGCTTCACTGGCAGCGGCATTGAGGGAAAAAATATGCCCCTCATGTAAAATGTCAAAACAACCATTTGTGAAAGCTATTTTTTTTCCGGTAATCCGCCATGCAGCTACCCTTGCCATCAATTGTGGTAAGGTCATGATCTTTTGTTCTATCGCCTGAATAGCTCTCATGATGTTTTATTTTTTTTATTATACACAGGAAGCAGTAATAAGCTCAATCCACCTGCGATCAATACGATCATAAATTGTGCAAACCATTGCAGGTTACCATTGGCGAACCCTATTTCGAAAGGTATTTTATATTCCTCCAGTACTTTGGCAATGAAGAATGCATAGGCACCAATACCCCCGGGGGTAACAATCATACCAATACTACCAAAAGCCAGTACACTCAATCCTTCACCCCATCCTAAATGGGCGGTGCCTGATGTGGCCAATAACCCTACCCAGGTGCCGGCAGTATAGAGAAACCAAATACCAATGCTGTATAGTATAAAAATGCCTTTACGCTTTAAATAACGAATACTCATCAGACCTTCCCAAATACCGGCGATGATTTTTTTCATCATGATCACGATACCCAAATGAGCAAACTGTTTGAACCAAACACGAATTGCTACAATCAAAACTATTAGAATACCTGCTGCTATGAGCAATGCAGACATAGAGATGGACCCGCCTTTATCTAGTAGTTGCCCGATTAATTCTTGTCCATAAACCGCCAATATATCATATTGAGAGATCAGCGTCAATATAAAAACAATTGCCAAAGAAACCACGTCAACTGCCCGTTCGGCCACAATGGTTCCTACCAATTTTTCGGCGGGCACTTTTTCATAGCGTGCAAGAATGGTACATTTCAATACTTCGCCTAATCTAGGGAAAGCCAGATTGGCCAAATAGCCGATCATTACAGCAAAGAAGGTATTCATGGTGGCTGGACGATACCCCATCGGTTCCATGAGTATTTTCCAACGAAGGGCACGAAGCCAGTGGCTGGCAATCAGTATCACAAACACGGGAATCAATAACCAATAGTTGGCATTCCGTAAACTGTTTCTAAACTCATCCCACTTATCATCCGGTATTTGTCTTAAACTCCACCACACGAGAAACAATCCCAATCCAAGAAACAGGGTAAACTTTCCGATGGAGAGGAGTTGTTTTTTCATAAGTGCATTCGTACAATGTAAATTACAAAATTCCTAAGGCCTTTGTATCGTTATAACTTATTGCCTTCTTTAGGAAATACTACCCATGGCTTAAACGATTTAGCAGCTTCAAAATCCATGGTTGCATAAGAAATGATGACTACCAAATCACCCACTGCACCTTTACGTGCGGCTGGTCCGTTCAAACAAACAATACCACTGCCACGCTTGCCTTTAATAATATAGGTCTCTAATCGCTCTCCGTTATTAACGTTGACAACCTGAATTTTTTCATGCTCAATAAAATTGGCTGCATCCATCAGGTCTTCATCCAGGGTAAGACTACCTACATAGTGAAGATTGGCTTCCGTGATGACGGCACGGTGTATTTTCGATTTTAGTACTTCTATTTGCATCATGCGCGCAAAAATAGTCAGTTCAAACTGATATGTGATGGTTGATTATGTGAGAGGTATGTTATCAATTAATCTGATCCCTGAGAGAAATACGGCAGCCAGTGCAACCAATGCTGTTTCACCATCCCATTCTTCTACGGGGTCCAAGGTTTTGGCGTTGGCGATACTGATATAGTCAACTTTTTCAAATCCTGCCCGTAGAAGATCGTTAGCTATATCATCGCATAATGACTGAATCTTGCCGGGTTTGAGACGAGATTTGAGATGAGTCAATCCGGCATATATGGCAGCAGCTTTTTTTCTATCCTGTTCATTCAGCCGTAGGTTTCGACTGCTCATCGCCAAACCACTGGTTTCTCGCATGGTGGGTACGATATGTAGATCTGTAGCATATTGTTTAAGATGTATAAGTCTTGCAATAACCATACATTGCTGGTAATCTTTCTGCCCCAAAAACAGGGTAGAAGGCATAACGATTGCCAATAAACGATCCACGACCTGACAAACTCCCTGAAAATGTCCGGGTCTATATTTCCCCTCTAAAACGGTCTCTAATGAACCTAATGCATAGTGATCGGGTAGATAGCCACTTGGGTATATTTCCTGAACATCAGGCAAAAACAAAACATCACAGGCCGATTTTTCTAATAAAAGAATATCCTGATCGATGGTTTTTGGATAATGTAAATAATCCTGTTGATCATTGAACTGGGTGGGGTTGACAAAAATGCTGGAAACTACCAACCCATTTTTTTCTTTAGCCGCCCGAATCAAAGAAAGATGCCCCTCATGAAGGGCGCCCATAGTGGGTACAAAACCTATCGAAATACCTTCAACAGCCTTTTTAATTAAATATTTTTTTAATTCGTCGCCTTTTTTGAATAGGATCATAAGGGGGTAGATTGAGGTCAAATCTCTATACTCGTACTGTTCTGTTTATTTTATGTACCTTTGCCCACTCATTTTACGAGTCCCGCAAAAAAACGGTGCAAGGATGTCAACAAAGAAAAGAATTTTATTCATAGCCACAGAAATGTCTCCCTACCTCGAGCTGACTGAGTTTGCTGAGGTCATCAATAAACTGGCTATCAAGAGTAATGATGGAGGTCTGGAAGTCAGATGTATCATGCCCCGCTTTGGTGTTATCAATGAAAGAAGGCATCGCTTACATGAAGTGGTTCGACTTTCTGGTATCAATGTATCGGTTGATAATGATGATTATCCGCTTCAAATCAAAGTAGCTTCTTTACCAAATGCCCGCTTACAGGTATATTTTCTGGAAAATGAAGACTTCTTCAAGCGTAAGCAGATTTTTCATGATGATGAAGAAAAATGGTTTGATGATAATGCACTTCGCACTGTCTTCTTCTGTAAAGGAGCATTGGAAACTGTAAAGAAATTCGGATGGCCTCCAGATATCATTCATTGCAGTGGCTGGATGACAGGATTGATTCCTGCTTATATCAAAACAGCCTATAAAAAAGAACCTGTATTTGGTAATAGTAAAGTGATTTTTACCATTGGTGAAAACACTTTTAAAGATAAGTTGGGTGGAGACTTCCTGAAACAGGCTGTCATCAATGCCAATGTGAAAGACAAAGATCTGGAACCTTTTAAAGAAGCAAATAATACCGCATTGTTCAGAGGTGGTGCCAGTTATGCTGATGCCATCACTTTTGGTGCAGAAAAAATTGATAAAAAACTCACTGAAGAATTCGCAAAAGTGAAGGGAAAAAAGGTGGTTCCTTTCAAAGGATGGGATTCTGATTTAACAGAGTATTTAGAATTGTACAACGACCTTGCGGGTAAGTAATCAACAACTCATGCGTTTATTTTCGACACTGCGTAATACATTCATTTTCTGTATTATTTCTGGATTTCTACTCACGGGTTGTACCCGGATTACTTCTACTGAATTAGGAGGTGGATTGATACCTCCCATCGACGGAGTTCTTACAAAAGATACCATTTTAGATGTCATTACAGATACCTATGAGGAACTGGATACTGCGCGTATTTACAGATCTGATGAACAGGTAATTGGTGCCATCACCAATGATCCTTTATTCGGAAAAACAACAGCATCACTTTATTTTGAAGTAACCCCTCCGGTTGCTCCTTTTGCTATTCCTGGAAACAAAGACAGTATTGTAGTAGATTCTGCAGTACTGGTTCTAAGTTATAAAGGTTTGTTTGGTGATTCAACACAGCCCTTGCGTATAACTGTATCTGAGATTGCCCAAAGTTCAAAACTTGATAGGGGCAGAGCATATCCTGTTAACTATCCCTCCGCTACGCCGATCAGTCTGGCAGGTCCACTTGCCAACCCCATTACAATTGATCCGCGTACGTTGGATGATTCTGTTAAAAACAGATTTGAAAACGCGAATAATCAAATACGTATCCGGTTAAGGAATGATGTAGCACTCAGGTTTATCAAGCAATACGATTCTACGAATGCCTACAGAAGTGATTCTGCTTTCAGAACTTATTTTGCCGGCTTTGCACTGACTGTAGACCAGTCTTCACCTGCGAATGCCTTACTACGTATCAACTTAACAGATACCAATACAAAATTTGCACTGTACTACAGTTCCAGTTCAACAGGTGCTACCAGAAGAGATACATCTGTTGCTTATCTCTCCTTTAATAGTTTCATTACAACTGCGGCTAATTTTATTACTAGAAACCGTTCCGGTAGTCAAATGGCCAATTATGTGAATACTAGCGCAACTCCTAAATCAGATTCGCTTCTTTTTATACAGACTTCTCCGGGTTCTTATGCCAGAATCAGAATACCGGGTTTGGCTGGACTTAGTAACCGCATCATTCACAGAGCTGAGCTGATCGCTGAACAAGTACCCGATGATGCCAATCTGTTAACGATTGATCAGCAGATGAGCGTACCTCGTTATTTGTTATTGAGCGCTTATAATACATTGACCAGTGGAAAGTATAATGTTCCGAACGATTACATTTTCTCACCCAGCGAAGGGCCGAATATCCGTGATTTTGGAGGTGCAGTTTTCTACAAGACGACACAAGGGTATAATCGTGTAGCATCATACAGTTTTAACCTGAGTAGATATGTTCAAGGAATTGTATCCAGAGGTGATAGTTCCTTTATGTTACAGCTTTCAGCTCCTGTTAACGATTCTCTTTTTTACAGAAACCCTTATCCGCAGTTGGGCAATCTGACCCCAATATATCTGAATCCGAGTGTTGGAAATGAGCCTGCTATCGGAAGGGTGAGGCTGGGAGGAGGTACACACTCTCGTTTCAGAATGCGTTTGCGTATTGTATTTTCTCGAATTTAATCGACACTAGTTTTTATATTTGCACCCATTAAATTAGTTTATGCCTTATTTATTTACTTCTGAGAGCGTATCTGAAGGACATCCCGATAAAGTGGCCGACCAGATATCTGATGCATTGATCGATAACTTTTTAGCTTTTGACGCACAATCCAAAGTGGCTTGTGAAACATTGGTGACAACCGGACAAGTAGTACTAGCCGGTGAGGTAAAATCAAAGGCATACCTGGATGTACAGGAAATTGCTCGTGGTGTGATCCGTAAAATCGGATATACCAAGAGTGAGTATATGTTTGAAGCCAACAGCTGTGGTATCCTCTCTGCCATTCATGAGCAGAGTGCAGATATCAACCAGGGTGTTGACAGAAAGAAAAAAGAAGAACAAGGTGCCGGTGACCAGGGTATGATGTTTGGTTATGCCACCAATGAAACAGATGACTACATGCCACTGGCATTGGATCTGGCTCATAAGATCCTGATTGAACTGGCAGCACTGAGAAGAGAGAACAAACAAATCAAATACCTGCGTCCTGATGCCAAGAGTCAGGTTACTTTGGAGTATGATGATAACAACCGTCCGGTAAGAATCGATGCGATCGTTGTATCTACCCAGCACGATGATTTTGATACCGAAGCCAAGATGTTGGCCAAGATCAAATCAGATATCATCAATATCCTGATCCCTAGAGTAAAAGCGAAGTATAAGAAATATGCGAAGTTGTTCAACAACAACATCAAATACCATATCAACCCAACCGGTAAGTTCGTGATCGGTGGTCCACACGGCGATACAGGCTTGACCGGTCGTAAGATCATTGTAGATACCTACGGTGGTAAAGGTGCACATGGTGGTGGAGCATTCAGCGGAAAAGACCCAAGTAAGGTAGACCGTTCAGCAGCTTATGCAACCCGTCATATTGCAAAGAATCTGGTAGCTGCGGGTGTTGCAGACGAGGTATTGGTACAAGTGTCTTATGCCATTGGTGTAGCACAACCAACGAGTATCAATGTGAACACTTACGGTACTGCAAAAGTGAACCTGACAGACGGACAAATCGCTAAGATCGTAGAAGGATTGTTCGATATGCGTCCATACTTCATCGAGCAGCGCTTGAAATTGCGCAGCCCGATCTACAGTGAAACAGCGGCTTATGGTCACATGGGACGTAAGAGTGAAGTGGTGACAAAGACTTTCAAAACACCGGATGGTAAAGAGAAGAATGTGAAAGTAGAATTGTTCACCTGGGAAAAACTGGATTACGTAACCAAAGTGAAAAAAGCTTTCGGTTTAAAATAACTTAATAAGTGTTTTGTAAAGAGGCTGTATCAAAAATCTGATACAGCCTCTTTTTATTAAAACCAATCTCTAAGTGTTTTTATTTTACTTTTTGTGACTTCCTCTTTCTTTTACTATGGACCATGGACCATAAGCCATCACCCATAACCCATCAAACGAATCCCTAAGCTTTTGAAAAACCCTCTTTATATTTAGAGTGTCTAAAATAGCACATGCAAAAATCATCTCTTTATTTATTACTAGCATCACTCTTTTCACTTGTCATGATTGCTGTGTTAAGATGGCAGGGAAAAGAACTGATTACGCCCTTAACGCCTTCTGGAATATTGGCATTGGAATTCGCAAATACACCTGAGAAGTTGACATCAATTTTGGCTATTTGGAATAAAGAAACAGTACAAAATAATATTCTGATTGATTTTTTATTTGTCATTGCATATACCTGGTTTTTTATTCTGGCAGTTGCGAAGAGTATTACCCAATGGTCAAATCGGTTGATGCAGCAATTCGGTGCAACAGGTATTCGGATGGCTTTTCTTGCGGGTATATTGGATATTATTGAAAACATATTGATGCTTCAATCCATTCATGGTTATTATTCTGTTTCCACTTTACAATTGACTTGGTATTGTGCAGCAATTAAATTTGGGATTGTTATCCTCTTACTTTTATTTATAATAGTAACAGCGATGCGTCGATTTTTCAAAAGCAATTAGAGACATGGAAAACAATCCTTGGACAATCATCAGTGAGAAAAAGGTCTATAATAATAAATGGATCAATGTGACAGAATACGCAGTCGTCAATCCATCCGGAGGGGAAGGTATTTATGGGAAAGTTCATTTTAAGAATCTGGCAGTAGGTATTGTAGCATTAGATGATCATGAGCAATTATGGTTGGTTGGACAATATCGGTTTACGTTAAATCAATTCAGTTGGGAAATTCCGGAAGGTGGGGCTCCGGTGGGTACTGATCCTTTGGAAAGTGCAAAACGAGAATTGAAGGAAGAAACGGGTGTTTATGCTACAGACTGGAAACATTTACTGAGCATGCATTTATCCAATTCGGTATCAGATGAACTCGCAATTGTTTATCTGGCAACAGGTTTAAAAGAAGGTGAGGCGGCACCCGAGGATACAGAAGACCTGTATACCCGACAAGTTTCTTTGGAAGAAGCCTGGCAAATGGTAGAAAACGGGATCATTACCGATTCAATGTCAGTTGCAGCCATTACAAAAATAAAATTGATGAAAGTTTTGGGTCAGCTTTAATAATACCTTTGCAGATGCCTGTTAAAAAAAGTTCATTGATCATTGGTCGCCAGCCATTATTGGAAGCGCTGGAAACGGGAAGGCCGATTGATAAGATTTTATTCCAAAAAAATATTTCAGGAGAAGCCATCGCTGAGATCCGTCAGCATGCGAGAGATAAAAATATTCCCATACAATTGGTGCCACAAGAGAAGTTGCATGGTATGACACGTGCTAATCATCAGGGTGTTATTGCCTTTGCAGCTTTGGTTCAGTACATGGACTTGCAACAAGTGATTGATCATGTTGTTTCAAAAGGGGAAGTGCCCTTGTTTGTGATGTTGGATGGGGTAACGGATGTGCGAAATATTGGAGCCATTGCCAGAAGTGCACTCTGTTGCGGATCACAGGCATTGATCATTCCTGATAAAGGAGTAGGTGCTTTGAATGAAGAAGCCATGAAAAGTAGTGCTGGAGCATTGGAACATATTCATGTTTGCAGGGTAAATAGTTTATTGAAAGCAGTAGATACCTTACATCTCAACGGAATTCAAGTTTTTACGAGTGAAATGCGAGCAGATAAAAAAGTATTTGATCTAACATTCAAAGATCCTTGTTGTGTGATTATGGGAGATGAAGGAAAAGGTGTTCAACCGTATCTCGCTAAGGCTGCGGATGCATTTTTCACCATTCCGATGGCTACTAAATTTGATTCATTCAATGTATCCGTAGCAACGGGTATTATTTTGTATGAAGCTATGAAACAAAGATTACATTCCTGATCTTAACTCTTTTAGATGTCTCAAGATCCTCAAATACAATTGGTTGAATGTCCTCGTGATGCTATGCAGGGATGGGCGCATCCTATACCAACTGCGGTTAAAGTCAATTATCTGAATGCATTATTGAAAGTAGGATTTCATACACTTGACTTTGGCAGTTTTGTTTCTCCTAAAGCCATTCCACAAATGGCTGATACCAAAGAAGTGATTCCTCAATTACAATTGAATCATCAAACAAAATTATTAGCCATCGTAGCCAATCAACGAGGGGCAGAAGAAGCAGTGGTGTATGATGAGATCAACTACCTCGGTTTCCCATTTTCTCTTTCTCCCACTTTTCAGCAGCGGAATACCAATAGTACTATGCAAGAAAGTATGGATAGAATTAAAGAGATTCAGGAACTATGTATAAAAACAAAAAAAGAATTAGTGGTTTACCTGAGTATGGGATTTGGGAATCCGTATGGCGATGTGTATAATGATGAGATATTACTCCAATGGACGGAGACTATGGTGAAAGAAGGCATTGAAATCATTTCTTTAGCAGACACAGTTGGATTGGCAAGTCCGGAACAAATTCGTTTTGCATTGACCACGCTGATCCCGCAATATCCTACAACTACTATTGGCGTCCATTTACATTCAACGGCTTCGAACTGGGAAGACAAATTGGCTGCGGCATTTGAATCCGGCTGTAAACGGTTTGACGGAGCCCTGAAGGGAATAGGGGGCTGTCCAATGGCGCAAGATGATTTGGTAGGGAATATGGATACTGAAAAAATGATTCCTTACTTTCAATCCAAACAATTGTTACAAGACCTAGATCAGGAAGCACTTATACAAAGTAGCCAAATGGCATTACAGGTGTTTCAATAAATAGCTATGAAGTTTCATTACGAATTCGATATTCAATCGCCTGATAAGCTGATTCATCATCAACAAAAATTGATGTTGATCGGTTCTTGCTTTACAGAAAATATCGGAGAGAAATTATCGAAACATAAGTTTACCGTACTGGAAAATCCGAATGGTATTTTATTCAATCCCGTGAGTGTATCTGAAGCTATTACGCAATACATTGAACAGAAAGTTTTCACAAGTAATGATCTGTTTACATTGAATGAAAGCTGGCATAGTTGGAAACACCATAGTCGTTATTCAGGTATCATACCGGAAGATGCTTTGCAAAAAATCAATTCATCAACTGAACAAGCGCATCAGTTTTTAAAAAATGCAGATCAAATCGTCATCACATTGGGTTCTGCATGGGTATATACCTTAACTGAAAAAGCAGCCAATGCAAAAACAGGTGCTGTAGCAGCCAATAATCATAAAGCACCTGCCGATTGGTTCTCAAAAAAATTATTAACCACAGAAGAAGTATTAAGTGTATTGGATCATATGATCCATCGATTGTTTCATTTCAATCCGAAATTACAGATCATCTTCACCATTAGTCCGGTGAGACATCTGCGAGAGGGTGTTATAGAAAACAATAAGAGTAAAGCAGTTTTGATTCAATCGGTACATCATTTGGTCGAAAAGTTTGGTCGGCTGTATTATTTTCCTGCCTATGAATTGGTGATTGATGATTTGCGTGATTATCGGTTTTATGCTGAAGACCTGGTGCATCCGAATTATCATGCTACCCAATATGTATGGGAAAAGCTGGTGAATGCGTGTATGTCTGAAGATACAAAAAATCTTTTAAAAGAAATTGATGCCATTAGATTGGCTGCGCAACATAAACCATTCAATCCTTCTACGCAGCAACATCAACAGTTCTTGCAAACCTATTTGAATAAGGCAATACAAATGGAAAAGCAATATCCTTTTATCAGCTGGAAAGAAGAGATTTCTTATTTCGAATTGAGTTTGAAACGATGATTCCTTTAATGAATTCTATCTCCTCTGAGTTCTAATTCCTGCATGATCTCTGATTCATAATCGAGCCATTCTTTCCAGCGCTTACGTACCTTGTCTTTATCCATATACAATTCAGCCAATTCAATGAATAAAGTATAATGTCCGGCCTCACTTTCCATAAAACGTCGATAAAAATTACGGAGGTATTCATCTTGCAATCCTTCACTAAGTCTTTTGAAGCGTTCACAACTTCTGGCCTCTATCAATGCCATCGTCAATAACTGATCTAGGAAACGTCCTTCTTCACTGCCTCCTTTTTGCTGAAACTCGATCAGCTTGTTGACATAAATATCTTTACGTTGAGTGCCTAATTGTAGACCGCGCTTATGTAATTCGTGTAGTACCAATCTGAAATGCCCCCATTCTTCCGTAACAATGGGAGATAGTTGTTTCACCAGCTCCACACGCTGAGAATAACGTTGGATCAATGAAATGCAGGTCAGTGCTGCTTTCTGCTCGCAATAGGCATGATCGGTAAGGATATCTTCCAAACGAATACTGGCCAGATCCACCCAGCGGGGATCTGTCGGTAATTGTAGTCCAAGTATATTCTTCGTGTGTTCAGATAACTCCATTATTCACTTTTTCAGCTGCAAAGTAAATACTTGCAGCGGTTAGATTTTCTTTTTGCCTTAGTTTTACTTTTATGTATCCTGATGATTTTCTCCGTCGAAAATTAGATGAACGTGTGGCTAAGCAGTCACTCAGACAGCTGCAGCAACAAACCGGGGCTATTGATTTTTGTTCCAATGACTATTTAGGAATTGCTACACATCAGTTGTTGAATGGGGATGCCGTACAGATGTCTTCCGGTTCTACTGGTTCCAGATTATTGGCAGGTAATTATCCATTGATCAATGAAACAGAACAAAAGATAGCCACATTTCATCAAGCAGAAGCGGCATTGATGTTCAATTCGGGTTATGATGCCAATGTTGGTCTACTCTCTTGTGTGCCACAAAAAGGGGATACGATTTTATACGATTATCTCTCACATGCTTCTATAAGGGATGGGATCCGCTTATCTTTTGCACGCTCCTTTTCTTTTGCACACAATGATTTGAATGATCTTGAATCTAAATTAAAACAGGCTACGGGTACTATTTTCATTGTTACGGAATCTGTTTTTAGCATGGATGGAGATACTTGTCCATTAGATGCATTGGTGAATCTGGCAAATCATTATCACGCACATTTGATCATTGATGAAGCCCATGCAACCGGTGTGATAGGTAATTGCGGAGAAGGACTGGTACAACATTTGGGATATTCCTCACAAATCTTTGCCCGCATTCACACATTCGGAAAAGCTTGTGGTTGTCATGGTGCAGTGGTATTGGGTTCCGAACAATTAAGAACCTACCTCATCAATTTTGCCAGAAGTCTTATGTATTCTACTTCTTTGCCTGAACATGCTGTAGCAATGATTAATAGATCATATGATCTATTCCCAACAATGAAAGAGGAGAGACAACACTTAGAACACTTGATTCAAGTTTTTCAGTCTGCAATACTTCGCTATGAAAAATTGATCTCTCAAACACCTATACAAGCTGTAGTAGTACCGGGAAATACGGCAGTAAAAGCATTAGCAAAAGAACTGCAGTCCAATCAGTTTGATATTCGTCCCATATTATATCCTACCGTTCCCGAAGGAAAGGAACGATTGCGAATCGTATTGCACTCATTCAATACCATTGATCAGGTACAAGCATTGATCAAGGCTTTAGCCTGATCATTAGGTAACAATGATTAATTGAATGGATTACTCCATTTTTTATCGGTGTATACATTTGTTCCGGTCAATGTTCTTAAAAACGCCATCACTGCATTCACTTCTGCCGCCGTAAGATTCAGTTGTTGTCCATTTCCATTGGGTCTTAATCTTGGATCTAATCTGTTATTACCGGGTGCAATACTGATATTGCCATAATGACCAATCACCGACTGTAAGCTATTGATAGAAGCCGTATGCATCATATTGCCATTGAGTGAGCCTGATGGATTCACCAAGTCTCTGAGTGATGGGGCTCTTGTATTATTTACATCTATTCCCGTTGCATTGAGTCTTCCAATAATCCCATTATTACCGCTGTTGGGATCAATATCAAATTCAGGAGCTCTATGACAACCTCCACAACCCAATCCACCGGTTGTTCTGATACCATTTTGATCAAAAACAGGAGGGACCAGAAATAAATTCTTACCCTGATTTTCTTGTGCAGTAAAATTGGGAAAATTTTGATTGTCGTTATTTACTTGTGCTCTGCCCACATCATATTTTGAATCAAATGATTGAATGCTACGAATGAATTGAGCCAAACATTCCTGTAATTTCTGTTCAGTAATCGTTGTATTTCCATAGGCAAATTGAAAGAGATCCTGATAATAATTGATACCCTGAAGTTTGGTAAGCAAGGCTCCGATAGCAGGTCTACCATTTTGTCCACTAAAGCCCATCTCCGCATGATCTTGTATGGGTTGAGTAGTCTGTAATTCTAGCGTCCCTGCTCTTTCATCCCAGAAAAATTTTGCTTCCGCCGAAAATCTGGCATTGATCAAGCGCATGGAATGTCTTCCGGTAAGTCCACCACTCACACCTTTACTGGCAATTTCCGTATCGCTAAACGCAAATTCTTGTTGATGACAGGAAGCACAGGAAATGGTATTATCAATACTCAAATTCTTGTCATAAAACAATACCCGTCCTAACGTGGCTTTGGCATTTGTGATAGGGTTCCCTGCTGTATTGTCTTTAGTGATATAAGCAGGAACTGCTTGGTTTGAATAGTTTTCGAGCTGACTTAAATTAATATTTGAACCAAAAGTATTGCTGATGGATGCATATACAGGAGTGATATTTTCTTTGCTTTTGCAGAACTGCAATAAGGTAACCGATAGGATCAGCATACCTATAATCAGGGCTTTTTTCATGTCAGGGCTTTTGGGTAAGACCAAACTAATGTAGGTAGGTTTAAAACGAAAAACTGATTTAAAACTTTTTTGCAAAACTATTTACAAGCTTATCCATAGCTGTTCAAGCAACGATACCTCAAAATCCCTTAAATTCATCATTCAAATTGCTGCTATGAGAATTGTTCCTATGTTGATTTCAGCTATTGCTACAACCGGACTTATTATCGTCCTCAATACGCAACTTCCGGTTGGTGGTAGCAAAACACCCCGTTTGGGTTATTTCCTTTCACCCCAAAAAGGGTTCTGGCAAAATGCTGAGTCTGCCAATGCATCTCATGGCGGTGAGATTACTTTAACAGGTATCAAATCCAAAGTAGAAGTCTTCATGGATGAACGACTGGTACCCCATATTTATGCAGAGAATGATGCAGACGCCTATTATGCGCAAGGATATCTTCATGCCAAATACCGTTTATGGCAGATGGAATTTCAAACCCATGTTGCTGCTGGGAGACTAAGTGAAATCGTAGGATCGGATAGAATTGATACGGATAAATATTTCAGAAGAATGGGAATGGTATATGCTGCTGAAAAAACCATGCGTGAAGCCTCAAAGAATAAAGAGATCAAAGCTGCCATGGAAGCCTATGCCAATGGTGTGAATGATTATATACAATCACTTGAGCCGCATGAAATTCCTTTTGAATATAAGTTGCTAGATTATCAACCTGAAGAATGGACACCTTTTAAAACTTATTTGTTTTTGATGTTCATGTCTTATGATCTTACGGGAAGAGGAATTACCAGTGATTTACAAATGACAAATGCCAAAAATTATTTCGGATATGAAGATTTTGATCAACTATTTACCAATGTTCAAGACTCTTTAGATCCCATCATTCCAAAAGGAACAGTCTATCCATCTCCGGCAGTACCGGTAACAGCACCTGCTGATGTAGACTCTGTTTATTTAGGAAAAACAAATACTTTCAGTAATGCTACAGCTCCCGTTGTGCCTGATAAAAACAATGGAAGTAATAACTGGGCGGTAGCCGGTTCCAAAACAAAAAGTGGCAGACCGATTTTAGCCAATGACCCACATTTAGGGTTGAACCTCCCTTCTCTTTGGTATGAAGTACAAATAACGACACCCACACATAGTACCTATGGTGCAAGTTTTCCGGGCTCACCTGCAGTCATCATAGGGTTTAATGATAATATAGCATGGGGGGTTACCAATGCAGGCAGAGATGTAATTGATTTCTACGACATGAAATTCAAAGACAGCACCCTGGAACAATATTGGTACAATGGACTTTGGAATAAAGCAGATATCAAAGAAGAAGTGATCAAAGTAAAAGGACAACCGGATATCATTGACCGCGTTGCTTATACAGCATTGGGTCCTGTAATGTATGATGCTTCTTATAAAAATGATAATACTACAGGGAAGTATTTAGCGGTAAGATGGACAGCACATGATGGTGGACAAGGGCTACAAACATTTTATGAGTTAAACCGTGCAAAAAATTTTAATGACTACTTAAATGCCATTCATAAATGGACCTGTCCGGGACAAAATTTTGCCTTTATTTCAAAGACCGGGGATGTTGCTATGAAACAGCAGGGTGCTTTTGTAGCTAGATGGAAAAGACAGGGTGATTTTATCATGCCGGGAGAAGATACCCGATATATGTGGCAGGGTATTATTCCCAATGAAGAAAATCCGATGCAAAAAAATCCGGATCGTGGTTTTATCAGTAGTGCCAATCAAAAGTCTACGGATGATACATACCCTTATTATTTAGGTGCTGCTGATGATTTTCCTTTGTATCGGGGAATTATTATCAACAAGCGATTGAGTGCCATGAGTAATATTACACCAGAAGACATGCAGCTTTTGCAAACGGATAATTACAATGTTTTTGCTGAAATGGCTCGTCCGGCTTTATTAAAATATCTAAATGAAGCTGCTTTGGATGCAGATGGAAAAAAATATGTATCGATCTTAAAAAGCTGGAATCTTCGAAATGATATAGGTGAAAAAGGAGCTACTGTTTTCCGCGCTATCTGGGATAGTCTTGAAACAACCATCTGGAAAGACGAGTTTGAAAAATCAAAAAGATCATTGCCATGGCCAGATGAGCCTGTCTTATTAGAAGTGATGTTGCGTGACAGTGTTTACTATTTCGCTGATAACGCCAATACACCTGATAAAACAGAAACATTGTATGATGCTGTACTGACAGCTGTTCAAAAAGCAAGTGCCAAGTGCAAAGCGCTTGAAAAAGACAATCAGTTGGAGTGGGGGACATTTAAAGATACCCGTGTAAGTCACTTATTAAAGATTGATCCATTGAGCCGATTGCACCTTCCCATTGGTGGGGGTGTTCATATTATCAATGCCACCACCAAAGTACATGGACCGAGTTGGCGAATGATTGTACATATGACGGATGAGATTGAAGCCTATGGAGTGTATCCTGGTGGACAAAGTGGTAATCCGGGTAGTAAGTACTACGATAATTTTGTAGACAGTTGGGCGGCGGGTAAATATTATCGCATCTTATTTCTGACTAAAGAGGCGGCTGCTAAAAGTTCACAAATAAAATGGCGTATCACTTTCAATAATTAAAAAGTAAAACATGAAATTTTTATCTGCTGTTATACTCACTGCTTTATTAGCTTTTGCTACCGGACTCTATGGGGTGATGCCATGGTGGAGTTTTGCCATCACTTCACTGATTGTGGCGATGGCTGTACATCAAAAAGCCGGAAAAGCTTTTCTTTCAGGATTTGTGGGATTGTTTTTATTATGGTCCATATTGGCTTTTTTAAAAGATAGTGCCAATGAACACTTACTCGCCACCAAAGTAGCCAAAATACTGCCCTTAGGTGGTTCGTATATTGTGTTGATTGTTGTAACGGGCGTCATCGGCGGACTGGTTGCCGGTCTTGCTGCATTGACCGGGAGTTATCTGAGACAGCGCTCGAATTAAGAGTGATAGGACGCAGATTTTTCCATAGGAATCCTTTAGATATGATGCGTTATGATGAGTATTCGATAAGTAAAACAACTATCATAATCCATCATAAAAATCTGCGTCCCATCCTACTCCTTCATTGCCAATTCACTAATTTTTAGTTAAAGCCCTATTTACAGGGCTTTTTGTAATAAATAAGGGCTAAGTGAGACTTACTTTCGTTAGAACTTATCCTGTATGAGAGCAATTCTATCCGCATGCTTACTGATCATCACATTAGTGAAAGGACAATCACAAACAATTAGTGGTACCATCACTGATCTGAATAAAGAAGTATTGCCCTTTTCCTCTATTTTGGTGAAGGGTACTACACAAGGTGTTTCTGCTAATAGTAAAGGCTATTACAACATTCAGTTAAATCCCGGGAATTATACATTGGTTTGCCAATATATCGGGTATAAAGCAGTAGAAAAAAAGATTATTGTTGAAAAGGGTTCTAATCAGGTGGTTGATTTTCAATTGGAACAACAGCAATACAATTTACAAGAAGTAATGGTGAATTCAGCGGGGGAAGATCCAGCCTATGCCATAATTAGAAAAGCCATTGAAAAAAGAACATACCACCTTAAAGAGGTTAAAAAGTTTACAGCTGATGTATATCTCAAAGGACAACTACAATTGCGTGATTATCCTAAAAGATTTTTTGGACAGAAAGTAGATTTTGAAGATGGAGATACCAGTAAACGAAAAATGTTATTCCTTTCTGAAACCATTGCCAAATATTCAGTAGAAGAACCCAAGAATGAAAAGATTGAAGTGATCTCTACCAAAGTAAGCGGTAGAAGTGATGCATTTGGTTTTAGTAGTCCTCAGATCATTTCGTTTTATAACAATAATATACAAGTGGGGGAGAACCTGAATCCAAGAGGTTTTATTTCTCCCATTTCAAATAATGCCATTAGTTTTTACCGATACAAATTCGAAGGCACTTTTTATGAAAATGGCGTGGAGATCAGTAGAATCAAAGTCATTCCTCGTAGAAAATATGAACCCTTGTTTCATGGGTATATCAACATCATTGAAGATGAATGGCGCATTCATAGTTTGCGATTGAATCTGGTGCGAGACCAACAAATGCAATTACTGGATACGCTCACCATTGAACAGTTGTATGTTCCGGCAGGAAATCTTTGGGTGATAAAAAATCAGGTGATTTATCCGTCTGGTAAATTATTTGGCTTTGACTTTTTTGGAAGTTTTGTTCAGGTATATGATCGATTTGACTTGAATCCTGTATTTGCTAAAAAATACTTTGATAATACGATCATTAAAGTTTTTGATAGTGCGAATAAGAAACCAATGACTTATTGGGACAGTATCAGACCCCTGCCGTTATTAACAGAAGAGGCATTGGATTATAAAAAGAAAGATAGTTTAGAACAAGTACGTAAAGATCCCAAGTACATGGACTCTGTGGATCGAAAAAGAAATAAATTCTCATTAAGTGGACTTTTACTTACAGGACAATCAATCAGCAAACAAAAGAAGAAAGTATTTGTAAGCTTTGATCCGCTGATCAATACCCTTAATTACAATACAGTGGAAGGAGGGGTGCTTCATTTTTCACCTACCTGGAGTAAAAGGTATGAAGGAAGGAAATCATTACAGATCACGCCTTATTTCCGATATGGTTTTGCGAATAAACATTTCAATAGCCATCTGACAACCCGGTATAATTTTGGAAAAAAATATTTTAATAGTATCAGTTTTGCGGCAGGGAGAAGGGTGTTTCAATATAATAACGCACAGCCTATTACATCCAGAATCAATACCTACACAACACTTTGGTACGAGAACAATCATATGAAAATATATGAAGCCAATTTTTTCAGAGTAGCGCATTCAGCAGGTATAGGGAATGGATTAACGGCATCGTGGAGCTTTCAGTTTCAAGATCGATTTGGGTTAAATAATTTAGCAGATCCTGTTAGCTGGAAGAATATTGAAAACAGAACATTCACTCCTAATTATCCGATTGATATCACCAATGCTGTAATGCCAAGAAATCAGGCTGCTACTTTAACTGCTAGTTTGAATTGGCGTCCCGGTGGAAAGTATATTGAGATACCAGATCGTAAAATTGCTATCGGATCAGATTATCCAAGTTTCAATCTCTCCATTACACAAGGTATTAGAGGCTTACTGGGTAGTGATGCAGATTTTACCAAATGGCGTTTGACAGTTACGGATGATTTGGATATGAAATTAGGAGGTGAATTGAGTTATCGATTAGCGGTTGGTGGTTTTCTGAATGCCAAACAAGTATTTATACCGGATTACCAGCATATCCTCGGTAACCAAACCGTGTTAGCCAATGACCCATTAAGCGGATTTCAATTGGCGCCTTATTATCGGTACAGCAATACTTCTCAATTATTTGCAACAGCACATGTTGAATATCATTTGAATGGTTTGTTGACCAATAAAATACCCGGGTTCAAAAGACTCAACTGGTTTTTGGTAACAGGTGCTAATCTTTTACACACCCAAAAGGGGAAGAATTATTATGAAGCTTTTGTCGGGTTGGAAAATATATTAAAAATCATGAGGGTTGATTTTGTAAAAGGATATGAAACCAATGGTCCTTCACCCACTGGTATTCGAATAACATTACCCTTTTTTCTAGAGAGTAGAAATGATGATTGATGTAGAACTGTTTGAAAGGATAGTAGGATGTTTTATCTTTCCTACTCAACCTTACAAACATCAACATGAAAACAACTGCCTATTTTTTACTCACTTCGATGCTATTGATCCTGGGTTGTAAACAAGAAAAGAAAATAGATACAGCCACTTTGTTTACAGCTTTGGCAGATAGTGCTCAGGCTATTTCTTTACTGGGAGATACTTTGTATCCTCATTCACCCTATGAGAATGTTGTACGCAAGTTCGACAGCTCCCGTCTTGCTTATGAAGCATCTCCCAATGATGCTGATAAGATCATCTGGTATGGTCGATGGGCAGGATATAAAGGTGATTTCAGAAAAGCCATTACTATTTTCTCAGAAGGTATCCAACAATTTCCGGATGATGCGCGGATGTATCGTCATCGTGGACATCGCTACATTTCTATCCGGGAATTTGATCGGGCGATTGCTGATCTGGAAAAAGCAGCTACGCTGATTGAAGGTAAAAAAGATGAAATAGAACCTGATGGACAACCCAATGCCATGAATATACCAATTAGTTCATTGCACTCTAATATTTGGTATCATTTAGGGTTGGCCTATTATCTGAAAAATGATCTTGCAAAAGCATTGCCTGTATATGAACGAGCAGTGAAGGAGTCGGAGAATGATGACAAGTTGGTCTCCACTACCCATTGGTTGTATATGGTGTATCGAATGATGGGTAATGATTCAGCGGCACAACGTTTGCTAGCTCCAATCAAAACGGAAATGAATATCATTGAAAACAATGCTTATCAAAAGTTATGCTTATTGTACAAGGGGGCTCTTTCTGTTGATTCAGTAATGACAGTCAATGGAACTGTCACCAGTAATGATGCAGTTGCCTATGGCGTAGCGAATTGGTATCGGTATAACGGTGAAACAGAAAAGGCCAGACAACTCTATGAAAAGATACTACAAGGAAAAGTATGGGCATCTTTCGGTTATATTGCTGCGGAGGCTGATTATGTGAGATACTATAAAAAATGATGTGAAATGTCTGATGTCTGATGTCGGATTTCTGATTTGAAATTTTTGAAAAAAAATAAAGCGGCGA